>Ga0213867_1000126_pt1 | contig 34921 bp, 29 predicted proteins | sample PICome_12_FD_160120 | JGI IMG/M metagenome (GOLD analysis project Ga0213867, IMG submission 160120) | Coastal seawater microbial communities near Pivers Island, North Carolina, United States - PICO540 | ecosystem: Environmental > Aquatic > Marine > Coastal | place: USA: North Carolina... | reverse complement strand
CTGCCACCGCATCGAAATCACGCTTGAAGAGTCCCATGCCTATAAAAATGATGGCGAGCGCACCCGCTAAAAACATCGCCGAGTAGCCGAAGGTAATGATAATGACGTGGGTGGCCAACCAGAAGTTGGAGTCCAAAACGGCACGCATCATTTCTAAAGTATCGCCACCCATTGCTAGATGATGGGCGATGATTAGCGTGGCAAAGCCCACCAGCGAAGCCATCGCTGCGCCGACGCCATTGCGCTGAAAGCGTTCAATAAAGATGCCCAAAAGGACCGCACCCCAGCCGACAAACACGGCTGAAGAATAGAGATTAGTGATCGGGGGTCGACCTTGCAGATACATGCGAGCAAGCAAACCGAAACTATGAATGATGAAGGCCAAAATCAGGCTGTAATAGGCGGCTTTACCCAGTGTGGTGGGCCAGCGCAGCCATGCGATGCAGACGATGAAAAAGACTAAAACGTAGAGTTGGATGGCGACGTAAAAGGGCTGAAATTGATTAAACCATTGCTCAAAGGCGATTCGCTGGGAATTGACGGCGGCATTGTCTGCAAAATAATCTGTTTGCGCGGCAAGATCTTGATTGAAGCGCTCTACATCATTTGAGCGGTAGGCCATGATCATCGATCCATAGCGGGTGACAACCGGACTGAGCGCTTCCCCTTTCATGACGTCCAATAAGGCTAGGCCAATATTTTTCCAGTCATCCATTTCACTGGCGGCAGCAGCCGGCGGTACCGGGTCGAGATAGGCAATCTTATTTAGTTTGAGATAATCGTCCGCATAAAAAATAAATTGGTTGAGCCGCTCGGCATCGTAGGGCTCACCTGCCTGTTGCTTGCGCAGTTCCGCTATGCCCGCTCCATTGGCGAGCGTTTGGTAGGATTGGTATTCATCGCTTAAGCGGTCTAAGCGCGCGCTATCGGCAATTGGATGCAGGGCATGCAGCACGCGATGATACAAGCTGAGCCCATCATTGAGCTCGGCAATTTGTTTTTCATAGGCCGTGCGTTGTTTGGCTTCCTTGTTTATCTTCGAGTAGGCCTTATGCAGTGCCTCAAAGTGGGGTTTGAGTTCGTTAAAGGCGTAATAGCGCTCACCTTTTTGTGCCAGCCCGGCAAAGCCGAGGTCGTCGGGAAATTCGATTTTGAAAATGGGGTAGTTGTCCGCCAGTTCTGGGCGCATGGTGAGGTCCATCAACCACACGATGGGCGCCAATGTTTGGCCCTCGCGTGTGACGACTTTTTGGCGCCCCGATAAGATCAATAGGGTGTTGCGAGCGACTGTATCTAAAGGTTTGATCCGTCCACCCACTTGCACCGGAAGTTGTCCAAAGGCCGCAATATCCATCTCGGTATTGGAGCGTTGCGGCAGCAGTGCGCGCAGCACAACCAGCAGCGCTAACAGCAATAGACTGTAGTAAACTAGCTTTTTCATGGGGGGATCAGGGCCGGGCCGCGGAGGGGCTGCCACGCCGTTTGCGGAGAAATTTGTAAAAATGCAGACCGAATTGTAGGCACATCCCCAGCCCCATTAGCAAGACGCTGATATAGGGCAATAGCCAGCCAGGGTTGCGCACCACTTGAAAGATAGAGGTGGTGTCTTCATCGGCAAAAGAGGCCTGGTAAAAGGTCAGCCCAGCATAGCGCAGGGGATGATTCATGTAAATGAGGGCGCGTTGGTTTAGGTTGGGCTTTTGGTGGTGTACCTGTACTTCACTGGAAAAATTAAAGGGAATTTCGGTGCCTGGATATTTGTCATGCTTGAAATCAATCAGCTCAAACTCAAAGGGGTAATAGCTACGCTGAAAACGCAGAGCGAGCTCCCATTCTTGATCCTGCCAATACACCATTTGGGGGGGGAAGCGATCTCCGATCACATTAGAGACCAACCAAGTACCGAGTACTGTGCCCGCAGCTGAAACCTCCACGTAGGCAGATACTGTGTTCACCTCGTCATCACTATAGCTGATGGCTTTGGGTTGGATGTGGACGCGCATTCTAGCTGCCAGACCCTTGTTCGCCGGTGAAGCGCTGCCGCCTTCTTTCGTTTGGATGAGGCTGGAATTTGGAAAGTACTGAACACAGCGGATCGTGAGTTGCGTGCCGGGAATGGCGACTGCGTCCAGAGTACTGAGTGCTTGGCTGCTAATGGCGTGAACGGTATCCTGTGTGTCCGCTTGCCGATTGATGAGCACCAATTCGTTGGCGCGAAAATTTTCTGAATAATTGCTGCGCTGGCCTTCGCTGACGGCCATCTGGCTTTCATGGGCCAGTAGATCGGTTAGTAGTTCGCTGAAGATCAGCAGGATGAGTCCGAAGTGAATCAGGAATAGGCCGCATTTTTTGAAGCTGAGTTGAAAACGGGTCAAGTGTGCGGCCACAAGATTGATCAATAAGAGCCCCCCCAGTAGATAGCCTCCTGGCAGTGGCAGGCGTAGCCAAAACAGCTGTTGGTAGAATCCCCATTGTTCTGGATAGGACCAGACGACAAAAAAGCTTTCGAAGTAGAGTTTTTGCGTTTGCCAAATACCGAAGTGCACTTGGTCCAGCGTCCCGAAAAAGACCAAAAGCATGGAGGCCGTCAGTAGCCAGACGGTCAGTTTTAGAGAACTAAAAAATTTAATGAGCGAAGGCATTGGAAATCGCCTAGTGAGCGTTATCGGGTAATTGGACCGAGTCTAAAAATTCTAATAGCCCAGCTTCATTCGCCTGAACACTATCACTGGGGCCGAGCAACTTAAAAAACCAGGTGCGTCCGTGAAAGGGTAAAATGGCTCCTTTGATGGACTTTTCTGGACCGATTAAGTCAACGTAGCTAGCAGGGTGCTGGGATATGGTCAGCGCCCTCGTGATAGTGGCGAGGGCACTCTCCTCGACAGCGGCTAGGCCAATTTGCTCCCGCCAGCGGTTAATGTTCGCCAATTCTCCGCCGACATCTCCCGGGAAGACGAGGACGCTCAGTTCGGCATCTTCAACTTGTAGCGTTGCTTTGCGGATGCCACTGGCTGGAAGTTGACGCCAGCCAGCTGGCACGGTGTACTCCAGTTCCCCGGCCGCGGCCGCTTGTTCCGCCATGCCGGATAGTGGGCGCATGGGATTTGGCTCCGCAGGCTCAGATTTGACCACCGGCTGCTCTTTGGGGATGGTGTAGCTTTTTACGGCTGCTTGATCACAGGCGGTGAGTGCTAACAGAGCGACAAAACTAAGGCCTAGAAAGATACGATGCGGACAGTGCGACATATGCAATAATGGGTGAAAGCTTTAAAAAATGGCAAGCGGATGCGTTCGAAAAGCGATCGAAATTGGATGACTATTTATTGAAACGAAAGAGGGCGACATCGCCATCCACAAAGCTATAGTCCTTACCCTCCAAACGATAGTTCCCAGATTCGCGCGCTTTTTGCACACTTCCGGCTGCGACTAAATCGCTGTAGCTGACCACTTCGGCTTTAATGAATCCCTGTTCGAAATCGGTATGAATGACGCCAGCGCAAGCGGGGGCCTTCATGCCTAAACGGAAAGTCCAGGCCCGGACTTCCTGTTCACCTGCAGTAAAGTAAGAGGCCAATCCCAGTAATGAATAGGTGGCTGAAATGAGTTCGGAAACTCCGGAACCCTGCACGCCTAGATCGGCTAAGTATTCGGCGGCCTCTTGTGGATTAAAGTCAATGAGTTCTGCTTCAACGGCTGCCGAAATGATGCAAATGCCGGCATTGTGGTTGGCTTGAGCAAAGGCGGCCACTTTTTCCACAAAAGGGTTTTTACGGCCATCTGCTAGCTCCGATTCAGCCACATTGCAGGCGTAGAGGACACGTTTGGCCGTGAGTAGCGCGAGTCGTTTGAGGACGACGCACTCGTCGTCGTTCATGGATAGGGTGACAGCGGGTTTATTGTCATTGAGGTGAGGCAGGAGGCGCTCGAGCAGGGCTAGGGCTTCGATGGCTTCCTTCTCTTTCCCGCGAGCGCGTTTGACCAGCTTTTCTTTTTGGCTTTCGAGCGAACTGATGTCGGCCAAAATTAATTCGGTGTTGATCACCTCAATGTCGCGCAGAGGATCGACCGAGCCCATGTTGTGGATGATGTCAGCATCCTCGAAACAGCGGACCACATGCACGATGGCATCCACCTCTCGAATGTTCGCCAAAAATTTATTGCCGAGGCCTTCTCCTTTGCTGGCGCCCTCGACTAGTCCCGCAATATCCACAAACTCAATCGCTGCCGGGATCACGGTATCAGTTTTGGCTATTTCACGTAAAGGTTCTAGTCGCGGGTCGGGCACTTGCACCACACCCACGTTGGGGTCGATGGTGCAAAATGGGTAGTTAGCCGACTCGGCTTTGCGCGTGCGAGTGAGTGCATTGAAAAGTGTACTTTTCCCTACATTTGGAAGACCTACGATACCAGCTTGAAGCATAGCTGCTTTTGATGCTGTAGCGTCGGACAATGCGCAATGCTAAATCTAGGCCTGAACTTAAAATTTGTTCAGTGCGCTTCAAATGCAGTGAGCTAGGGCTGCAAACGTACGCGTGGCAAAAGATGTAATTTGCTACTTAAGATCCAAGGTATCCAGTGCTTGCAGCACATCGTCAGCCTGTTGGCGAGTGGATGCGCTGGTGTCGAGCCACACTAACTTTCCATTATGGAAGAGGTAGGCATGTCGACTCCAGCGGCTTTTGCCAAAAGCCTTGGCAATACGCTTATCGGTGTCGGCAATGAGAGGAAAAGGAAAGTTGTATCGACTGAGGAATTTTTGTTGGCTTTCCACGGAGTCAGAGGAGATACCGTAGACTTTGACGGCGCGCTCCTGTAACAAGGACCAGTTGTCACGCAAGCTACAGGCTTGTTGAGTGCAGCCAGGTGTCATGGCCATTGGGTAAAAAAACAGTAAGGTGGTTCCGGATTGCAATTCTGAGCCGAGGTCGATCATTTGGCCGGTATTGTCCAGCCCAGAAACCTGGGGAGCTGTTGCGCCCACAGTCAGTGTGTCGCCGAGTAAAGCTTGGTTGATGGCTGAGAGAATCATAAGTAAGCTACAAAATTTAAACATAAGACTGCTAACTATTCGGTAGTTGCATCGGTCGACTTACATGAAATCTGGCTTTTAGACCGGTAGAAGCCTATTTTTTTGAGCAATTCATAGAAAACGAAGACGCACACGTTGACAAATCCCTAGGATTCTCCTTCCATGTGGCTACGCTTATGACTAGCTTAAAACAGCGCGTATTGGTCCTCAATCGTCTTTGGCAGGCGGTGAACGTGGTCGAGGTGCCACGTGCTTTTCGCATTTTGCTGCAAGACCACGCGCAAGTCATTTATAATAGTACAGACAATTTGGAGGTATTGTCAGCGGAAGATTGGTTGGCGCGTTCACTCCAAGACGTGCCTCATAAGCCGGGTAGTTACGTGACGACCGTGAAAATGCGGATTCGCATTCCAAAAGTTTTGCTGCTGCGTACCTACGATAAGTTGCCAGCGCAAGAGGTTCGCTTTAGCCGGCAGACATTATTTGAACGGGACCAGTATCGCTGTCAGTACTGTGGGGAGTATTTTGAAGCCTCTGAGTTGAACATGGATCACGTGATCCCTCGTGCCATGGGTGGGCGCACCACTTGGGAAAACATCGTCACCTGCTGTTTGAAATGCAATGCACGCAAGGCAGATCGCTTGCCGCATCAGGCAAATATGCGCTTACTCCGCAAGCCAGAGCGTCCTCGGTGGCGGCCATTTGTGAGTTCGATGTTAGGTGATCGTATTGACAAAGAATGGGCCTGCTTTATGCCAAAAGCTAAGTCGGAAGCCGAGTTGAGCGCGGTCTAAGTTTGTAGGCTGTTTGGGCTCAATTCGTAGCTTCTGTAGGCGGCATTTCTTTGAAAAATACGAAGCTTTTTCCCACTGAGCCGACACATTCACAGTTGAGCTTGTGTACAATGTCGCGCTCCAATTCTTTATATTGGGAGCGATCACTTTCAAATCTAACTTTGATCAGTCCGTTTTTGAGTAGGGCCGTCCCAATTTCGGCCAGCACATTTTCAGTGAGGCCATTTTTGCCCACGTGTACATGTGCTTTGAGTCGCTGTGCCATGCCGCGAAGTTCTTTCTTCTCGGCGGAACTGAGAGGTGTTGCGTCTTGCATGCTTGTGGTCTCCACTATGCGTCGTCAGTCTTTTGTTTGGGTGGCAGTGCGCGTTGGTCAATTTCGCTGCTGAGCGCGGCAATGAAGCTGGGCACATCTGTTAGGGCCTCGAGGGCTTTATTGGCCCGTGCGCGCACGGAAATTTTGCCCTCCTCGGCTTCGCGTTTACCGAGAACCAACATGTAGGGCACCTTATCTAATTCTGCGCGCCGGATTTTGGCGCCCACTTTATCTGCAATTGGATCCACCTGTACTCGGATCTTGGCTTGCCGAATTTGTTGGGCGATTTCCGTCGCCAGTGGAACCAGGGCATCATTCATGGGGATAATGCGCACCTGTTCGGGCGCCAGCCAAGTTGGGAAATTACCACCGAAGTGCTCGATGAGTAGCCCGACAAAGCGCTCCATCGAGCCAAAGGGGGCCCGATGAATCATGACAGGACGGTGCTTTTCATTGTCGGAGCCAATATAGCTCAGGTCGAAGCGTTCCGGCAGGTTGTAGTCGACTTGTACTGTACCCAGTTGCCATTCACGCCCGATCACATCTTTGACTACAAAGTCAATCTTTGGACCATAAAAGGCGGCCTCACCGGGCTCTTCGATGTAATCGGCCCCTAAACGCTGTGCCTCGTCACGCAGCGCGGCTTCTGCCTTGTCCCATTGGGCGGCATCGCCCACATATTTGGAGGAGTCGGGATCGCGCAAGCCAATGCGTACGCGGTAATCGAGCATCCCTAAGGTGTGAAAAACCAATTTGACTAAGTCCAAACAGCCGCGAATTTCTTCACCAATTTGATCTTCGGTACAAAAAAGATGGGCATCATCTTGGGTGAAGCCACGCACCCGGGTCATCCCGTTGAGTTCACCAGATTGCTCCCAGCGATAGACGGTGCCAAATTCGGCTAGACGTACTGGCAGATCACGGTAGGAGTGCGGTTGACTATCAAAAATTTTGATATGCATCGGGCAATTCATGGGCCGCAGCAAGAAGCCGTCTACGGCACCCGATTCTAGTTGTTGTGAGAACTCTGCACAGGTGAAAGCGTTTTCAGCCATGTTTTCCAGCGTTCCTGGCTCAACAATTGGAGGAAACTGTGAATCCTTGTAATACGGAAAGTGTCCCGAGGTGCGGAAGAGGTCGAGTTTGCCAATGTGGGGGGTGAACACCTGTTCGTAGCCAGTCTTGCGTAGTTCATCCAAAATGAAATCCTGCAAGGCTTGACGAATAATGCTGCCCTTGGGTGTCCAGAGTACCATGCCCGAGCCGACCGCCTCTTCGATGTGAAAGAGCTTTAGTTCTTTGCCCAACTTGCGGTGATCTCGAGCACGCGCTTGCTCGAGTTGTTCCAAATAATCGGCCAGCTCTTGCTTGCTGGCAAAGGCGGTGCCGTAAATGCGCTGGAGTTGTTTGTTGTTTTCGTCGCCCCGGTGGTAGGCTCCTGCGATGGAGAGTAATTTAAAGGCTTTTATTTTTTTGGTGTAATTGACATGCGGACCCGCACACAGGTCGCTAAACTCACCGTTTTGGTAGAAGCTGACGGCCTCGTTGTCGGGAATATCTGCGAGTCGCCCTAGTTTGTAACGACTTTGACCGCTCGCTTGAATCTTTTCATGGGCCTCCTCACGTGAGCATTCGATTCGGGTGAAGCGCTGATTTTCTTTAATAATGCGCTGCATCTCGGCCTCGATCTTTTCGAGGTCGCTGGCATCTAGTTGGTGGTCGAGGTCGACGTCGTAATAAAATCCCTGCTCGGTGGGCGGTCCAATGTCGAGCTGGGTGTCTGGATATAGGCGCAACAGAGCGGCAGCCAGCACGTGCGAGCAGGAGTGGCGCAGTTCCTCAATCGGTGACATAGTTTTCATAATGGCAAAAGTTGTAGTCAGATCGCTGTATCGGCAGAGTCAATCCTGGAGTGCTTTGCGGGATGCGCGCGCTTAAATGATGGCTGCCATTCCAATAGTCTGCGATAGAATGGCCAGTATTGATACAGTGTACAAGCGAGGATGGCGCCCATGCTGTCGGCGATCCAGTCGGCCCATTCCACCTGACGACCCGGCGTGAAGGATTGGCGCCATTCGTCGAGCCCGCCTAAGCAGCTGATTAAAAGAATGGTGATCAGGGGGGCATAGCCACCGCTTTTTAGCACTCGTGGACTGCGCAACACGAGCGTGGCTAAAAGCCCAAAAATACAAAAATGGGCAACCTTATCGCTGGTAAGGAGCCAGTCAAATTTGGGACTCGCGAGAGTGGTTTGGCCGGATGCAAAATAAATGCTGAGCATCAGTGCGCCTGGGTAGAAGGTGCGCCACTTGCTAGGGCTAGCGGTCAATTGTGGGGAATGAGCCATTAATTTTGAATCGGTTGGCTGACCGGGAGCCAGGCGCGAAAACAGCTGCCATTCTGATCGGATTGGATGAGCTCGATATTGCCGCGATGACCGCGCATGATGCGCTTACTAATCGAAAGTCCCAATCCGGTGCCATCAGCACGATTGGTCAGAAAAGATTCAAAGATGGAGGACTGGATGGCCTTAGGAATGCCGGGGCCACTATCCTGTACAGTAAAGGCGGCCATATCAGGTTCTGCTTGAGTGCTGATATAGATGCGCCCTCCGTCCGGCATCGCTTGAACGGCATTGAGGATGAGGTTGAGGGCAACTTGTTGAATTTGCCCCTTATGCACATCGACAAAAATGGGGGCGGTATGGGGTGTGTACTCCAAACCAATCTTCTGTTGCTGCAACTTATGGCGTACCAAGCGCAGGGTATCTTCCAGCAAGGCATTCAGGTCATAGCGGGCATGTAGACCATCGCGGTTGCGACCAAAGTTCAGGACTCGGCCCACAATTTCTTCTAGATGATCCAACTTTTCACCGATCACCTCGACGTCGCGCTGGCGCGCATCGTCGAGAGAAAATTCAAGATCTAGTGAGTCAAAAAGTAGTTTGATAACGGTGAGCGGATTGCGGATCTCGTGGGCAATCTCTGCTGCCAACATGCCGAGCGTCGTCAGTTTTTCGTTGCGGCGCAGTGCCTCTTCCGAACTGAAAATACGGGAGTAGAGTCGGGCATTTTGAATAGCAATTGCTCCCAGTCGAGATAGGGTAGTAAAGATTTTTTTCTCGTCATTATTGAAGCGCTGTTGTCGATCAGTGTAGGCATTCAGCACGCCTACGACACGCTCTTTGTAAATAATGGGCGATGCCAACATCGAGATCAGTCCTTGTTGTTGGATGACGTGCTGGAAGTCATTTTCCTCGGTAAAAGCCAAATTACTCACCTCAATTTGCTTACGCCGCACAATGGCGGTGCCCATCGCGCTGGTGTTAATTGCCAGGCGGTTGATAACGTCCACGGGACCTTGTCGGCCAACCATGGAGTGCAGTTCTAGGTGCGTCTGGTCGGGATCGAGCAGAAATACTGCGCAGCATTGGCAATCCATTAACTTGCGGCCCTCTTTGGCCAGTCCGCGCAGAATATCGTCGCTAGCAAGTTCGCCCACAATGTTTTGACTCACGTTGACCAAGGTTTCGAGTTGGTTGGCCTTGGTTCGGAGTTGTCGGATCAGCCACAGTTGAGTTACCACGCGCGTGGCCTCGTTGGTGAGGAGTTTGAGGATTTTATGAGATTGCGCATCAAAGGCCCCCAATTGTTCACTGTTGACGTTGACAACACCGATGATGCTGCCGCGGTCGATCATTGGCACCACCATTTCTGAGCGAATACTGTCTTTGATACAGACGTAGCGTTTGTCCTTGCGGACATCTGGTACGATCAGGGTTTCGCCATGTAGTGCCACCCAACCAGTCAGTCCTTGCCCAATTTCTAAGGCCACATTGGCCGCACTAGCGGGTAAGCCCTCGGTCACTTCCAGCTCTAAGCGCTGGCTATCAGGGTTCAGCAGAGAGATGGAAGCAGTGTTAGGACGTAGGACGCGTACGATTTCTTTGACGATGAAATTCAGCGCAACTTTGGGATCATCGGTATCCGAGAGTAAGCTACTAATGCGATAGAGAGAGTCAATCGCGGTGCTTTCACTGCTGGTATCGGGATTGAGTTCAGGCATGGGAATGATCGGTTCGTCGATTCCATTTTAAACAGTCCGCATAGGCAATCTGTGTGCCTCCGAACAGATCCAACGCGCTGCCGATACTCAGATCGACTCGCCCCTGACTTAAACGTTCCACAGTGGCGAGGTCTTCAATTGAGCGTGCCCCACCCGCGTAGGTACAGGCAATGGGGCAGTGTGTCCCCAAATAGGTGACCAGCTCGGTATCGATACCTTGACATTTTCCTTCCACATCTGCTGCGTGGATTAAAAATTCATCACAGGATTGAGCCAGCGAGTGCAAAGTCTCTGGGGTAATAGACAATTCTGTCGGTTTTTGCCAGCGATTCATCGCAACAGTCCATCCGTTTTCATTGCGGCGGCAGCTCAGATCGATGATCAGCTTATCTTTTCCAATCTCGGAGACCAGTTTTTCCAATCGATCCACTAAAAAGTGACCCTCGGCATCGAACAAGTAAGAGGTCACAATGACATGGCTGGCACCGGCGGTGAGCCAATCTGCCGCATTTTGTAGCTGAATGCCGCCGCCGATTTGCAATCCTTGGGGGTAGGCCGCCAGTGCCGTGCGCGCTGCCGCAGTATTGCCAGGGCCAAGCTGAATTACGTGTCCACCGCCGAGTTGGTCCGTAAAATAGCGCTCTGCAAAGTAACTAGCAGGATGGCTGCTGACGTGGTTGGTTTGGAGTGTGGCAGTCGGATGCTCCAGACTGCCGCCAACGATTTGTTTGACTTGGCCCGCGTGGAGGTCGATGCAGGGACGAAATTGAGTCATAGCTAAATTTGAGTTAAAGCGTCATTCAGTCGAGATCTCAAGGGGCTAGCAAGCTTCAAGCGTAGTTTATTCGTCTCGGTACGGTCAGCGCAGCCTAGTTTTTAAGTCCAGATTACGCCAACTGCATTTTTAGGAATTTGGGATTATCCGCAGTCGCTGTATTTGTAAGTGAGAGAACACTTGTATCCTTGCCAGTAAATAAACAATAGGCTTGAATTGCGCGTGATGAAAAAGGCTCAATCATGTTGTACCCCGGCTCGTAAAGTTGGCAACCAGGCGGTTGAAAGAGGCGCTACACGCGAGTCGCCTGGCATCGTTGAGACGACCCAAGAAACGCGATTAGACGGGATGTTGCGGGTGGAATCAGGTTCCTTTTTTATGGGTTATGAGGGCAAGGAGGCAATCTCAGCGGATGGCGAGGGCCCAGTACGGCAGGTGCAGTTAAATGCATTTTATTTGGATGCAACGACGGTCACCAATGCTCAGTTTCAGTAATTTGTTGATGCGACTGGGTATCGAACAGATTCCGAGCGCTTTGGTTGGTCACATGTTTTTATGCAGCAATTGCCCGCTTCCAAAAAACGAAAATTAAAAATGGAGCGTTCCGTACACGATTTACAATGGTGGTATGCCGCGGAGGGAGCCTATTGGCGTAAGCCCGAGGGGCCGGGTTCGAATATTGTCAAGCGCATGCAGCATCCAGTGGTGCATGTCTCATGGAATGATGCGGCTGCATACGCGGACTGGGCGGGTAAACGCTTGCCAAGCGAGGCGGAGTGGGAGCGAGCTGCCCGCGGGACGGCAGCGGCGAATCAGCTTTTTCCATGGGGGGATCGATTGGAGCCAGCTGGGAAGCACTATTGCAATGTCTGGCAAGGGCACTTCCCTGATAAAAATACCGCGGCAGATGGTTATGAATGGACTGCGCCCGCGAAATCTTTTCGGCGCTATGAGCTGGGATTTTACAATTTATTGGGAAACGTTTGGGAATGGTGTGCCGATTGGTTTAGTCCACATTGGCATCGGGAAGCGAGCACGAAGACGCGGGACAATCCCATTGGGCCACCGACGGGCTCGAAGCGCGTCATGAAAGGCGGCTCATTTTTGTGTCATCATAGTTATTGCAATCGTTACAGGCTAGGTGCACGAACGTCGAATCCCCCAGATTCGGCCGCCAGTAACCTTGGCTTTCGTTGCGCCCGTGACGTGGCTCCTGGAGCTGGGGCCTGATCGTGGGCGGACTGCCTTGACAAGGATGTCATTATACGGCATTTTAATGTGGTCGATGGGCTATTCGCCCTCTGCTTACCCCATTCCCAACCCCTCCTCAAATTATGTTACGATCTGTTCGCCTCTGGAGCTGGCTACTGCTCGCTTGTCTTATCAACCAAAATTTCGTTGTTTTCGCTGCAGACCGAGACCGATTGCAGCAGCTTTTGCATCGTTTTCCAGAGGCGGATTTGAATCAAGATGGTCAGCTGAGCCTGCAAGAAGCCAAAGCTTTCCGTGATCGTAAACGGGGAACGAAGACTGAGCCGGCGGATCGTCAAAGGGCTTTTCAAAAGAGCGGCTTAAAAACGTCCACGAGTAGTCAGGCGGCTAGCTTGCAAGCGCCTGTTGTTGGTTTAAATGGCTTGTATATGGGGCATAGCTTTTTCAATCCGGTGGCGCAAGAACTGGTCAATCGAATTCCTGATTCCACCATTGTCGACCATCAAGCCTACATTGTGGCTGCTGGGGGGATCCATGGCTCTCCCAAGTATCTGTGGGACGCGGCTGCGAAACGCAGCCAAGGTCTGCAACATTTGCAAGCAGGTGGCGTGGATGTGCTGGCCTTGACCTATCACTCGCCAGAAACTAGCTCCTTACAAGATTACCAGCGCTGGATGGATGCGGCTTTGCAGCAAAACCCTGACATTCGCTTGGTATTGGGGGTGCCATGGGGGAGTTATATTCATGATGCAGATTTGGCCAAATTATCGGAAATGGATGCCAAGATGGATTTCTTTTTTGAACAAGTGATTGAGCCATTACGTGCAGCTTATCCCAAAAATCAGGTTGTATTTTGTCCCTACGGTCTCGGCGTGAACGAACTGGTGCGCCGTTTACTGCAAGATGATCTGCCGGGCGTCCAGTATGTCATGCATCCTGATCCCGGCGCGCGCGCCGCGAGCAAGCGTTCTGGCGAACAATTGGTGAATGACCAGATTGGTCATGGTGGGGAATTGGTGATTCGACTGAGTGCCTTGATTATGCTAGCCGTTATCTATGATTATGATTTGGCGCTACTTCGTCCGCAAAAAATTCAAAAACTTCCTGAAATTGATCTCGTCGCTATCGCCGAAAAAATTGTGCAGCGGATCCGGCCCTACAATGAGCTGTATCATTAAGCAAATTGAATTTCAGGGCGCGGCAGGCTAAAGTTAGCTTTTCAGTTGCCATTCCTCATCTGTCGAATTATAAACGAGTGTCCCCTGCGGTGTTCGAGCTTAAACGGATTTCTGTCCTTTACTCTTCTTAAACCCGGGTGCTGATCGCTGATTGTTGGCTGTCCAGCCGTAAACCGGAAGACAAATGACGATCCGCAGGTGCCCACTTTAAACGCAAAAGGCTTAAGAAATCCCACTTATACGGCACATGCGGGGGACTCACCTCTTTGTATATCAACAAAAAAGCCCGGCATAAATGCCGGGCTTTGTGATGCTAAGATCTTACATGTAGCTTATAAGCTGCCTGCATAAAGTGCGGTATCTCCCAATTCTTCTTCGATACGTAGTAGCTGGTTGTACTTCGCAATCCGATCAGATCGACTCATGGAGCCAGTCTTAATTTGTCCTGCATTGACGGCTACGGCGATGTCCGCGATGGTGGTATCTTCGGTTTCTCCGGAGCGGTGGGAGATGACGGAGTTGTAGCCATTAACTTTGCCGAGCTCAATTGCCTGCAGGGTTTCGGTCAGTGTGCCAATTTGATTAACCTTGATCAGGATGGAGTTGGCCACGCCGAGGTCGATTCCTTTTTGTAAAAAGCTGACATTGGTCACAAACAAATCGTCTCCAACTAATTGAACGCGTTCGCCAATCTTATCAGTCAGTGCTTTCCAGCCATCCCAGTCATTTTCGTCGCATCCATCTTCGATAGAATCGATTGGATATTTTTCGGACAGTTCGGCCAGATAGTTGGCTTGCTCTTCCGAGTTGCGTTGAGCGCCGGCGTCTCCTTCGAATTTTGAGTAGTCGTAGACACCGTTACTGAAGAATTCAGATGCGGCGCAGTCGAGGGCGAAAGTGATATCTTTACCGACTTGGTAGCCAGCCTTTTCAACCGCAAGGCACAGGGTGTCGAGTGCGTCTTCTGTGCCCTCAAACTCCGGAGCAAAGCCGCCTTCATCGCCAACGGCTGTGCTGAGTCCGCGCGATTTGAGGACCTTTTTCAAGCTGTGAAAGCACTCAGCGCCCATTCGAATGGCTTCACTGAAACTGGCAGCGCCAATAGGACGAATCATAAACTCTTGGAAGGCGATCGGTGCATCTGAATGCGAGCCGCCATTGATGACGTTCATCATGGGGACGGGTAGAATGCGTGCGTTGGGGCCACCTAAATACTTGTATAAGGGGAGGCCCAAGGCATCAGAGGCTGCATGAGCGCAGGCTAGAGAGACACCAAGGATAGCATTGGCACCTAATTTCCCTTTGTTGGGAGTCCCATCGAGATCCAACATGGCTTGATCGATGCTAATTTGATCGCAGGCATCCAGTCCAATCAGTTCCGGTGCAATGACACTGTCTACATTTTCAACTGCTTGGAGCACGCCTTTGCCTAAGAAGCGTTCAGCATCGCCATCACGTAGCTCGACGGCCTCATGTTCGCCGGTGCTGGCTCCAGAGGGGACAGCAGCGCGACCGATGACGCCGGATTCGAGTTCGACGTCGACCTCTACAGTTGGGTTGCCACGGGAATCAATGATTTCTCGTGCGCGAATGTCGGTGATAATGGTACTCATAATAGTCAACTTTTGCAGTTTGATTTTTTTACTGATTTGGAAAAAACAGCTACGTATATCCTTCAGCTAGGCCGTTGTGCAGTCAATGGCATGACTGTCAATCATTCCTTAGAATTATTTATGCCTGCAATTAGAGCAGCTTAATTGCAGCGCTTGTTGTAAGGATCTTTTGGCCATTTACTGGGCACTGTGCCCAGCAGTCATTCGCCTAGGGAGCGCTCTGTCGTTGATAGTAAGCCAGTCTTTGCTGCCATTGGCCCGCGAGCTCTAGTGATTGGATGTGCGATTGATAATTTTCAAATGCGCTGGCATCTCCGCTGAGGTCCGCCTCAACGGCTAAGTGATAGGCAGCTTCCGCCCGTGCGGACTCGGCTAAAGCGCTGTCGGCGGTGAGGCTACGCAGTAGGCTGAGTCCTTTTGCTTTGTCGCCCTGATAATACTGGGCAAAGGCTTCACCTAAGCGGGCGCGTCCTTCTAATAAGTGGTCTTTGAGTCCCGTCGCCGCTGCAGTATAATAGTCAGTTGCGCGCGAAAAATCTTTGTCTTGGTAGGCTTGATCGGCAACTGTGAGAGCGGCAAAGGCGCCCAGTTTGTGTTGGCTATGAGCATCCGCGAATTCTGCGAGTGTTCCGTTAGCTTGCGCTTCTGAGTAGCTGGCTTGTAATTGCTCCACTTTATAGTTTTGGTAGAGCTTTGCGCCGTTATAGCCAATGATGGCGATGATGACAAGCGCGAGAAGGCCAACGACGCTTTGTTTATTTTGCATCCAGAAAAGATTAATCTTTTCTTCAACGGATAATTCAACGGCTTCTTCTAAGTCGATCAGATTGCGCTCGTCGACGCTGTCTTCTGCAGCGGCTGTAACTGTCTTTTTTTTGTTTTTTGCGGGATGGTTCATGATATTTAAACAGTAATTTGGGTAATTTTCAGAGGTGCCCTTTAGTCAAAGACGACGGTTTTGTTGTTATATACCAAGATGCGACTGTCCAAGTGCAAGCGAATCGCTTGCGCAAAGACCGATTTTTCCAAGTCTTTGCCCTTGCGCACTAATTCTGGGATCGAGTTACGATGGTTTATGCGGGTAACGTCTTGATGAATAATGGGCCCTTCGTCCAAGTCGGGGGTGGCGTAGTGCGCTGTCGCCCCAATTAATTTCACGCCGCGCTCATAAGCTTGATGGTAGGGCTTGCCGCCCGCAAAGGCGGGAAGGAAAGAGTGGTGGATATTGATCACTGGGCGCTCTAATTGACGTAAAAAGTCGTCTGAAAGAATTTGCATATAGCGCGCCATCACCACCAAGTCCACCTGATAGCTGCGCAGCCAATCGAGTTGGGTGGCTTCAGCGCTGCTTTTGTTGGCTGCCTGCACTGGGCAATAGTGAAAGGGAATCGAATAGGCCTGGGTGGCAGCCTCTAGATCTGGATGATTGGAAAGCACGCACACCAGTTCGCCCGCCAGTTCGCCTGATTTGAAGCGCAGAATGGTGTCGTGAAAGCAGTGATCAATTTTTGAGACCATCAGCGCGACTTTTGGACGCTGGGAGGAGACCTTGATATTCACCTGCATGCCCAGTTCATTGGCCGCAAATTCCTGGAAGTCCGCAGCCTCTGCGGGCGCATCCTCTTGGGGAGTCCATTCCACGCGCTGAAAAAAGATATTGGCTGCCACATCCATGTGCTGGTCCGCATGGTGAATGTTGCCTTTTCGCTGGTAAATCCAGCCAGCAACACGCGCGACTAGGCCCGGTTTGTCGGGGCCAAAAAGACGAGCGATCAGTGTGGGAGCAGCCATAAGGAGCGAGGCCTAGCGAGCAGTGCCAGCCGTAGGATTGGCCTCTTGGCTATAGGATTGAATCGAACGCACTTGGTAGCCCTTGTTGCGCAGTGAGTGAATGCCATCGACACCTGCTGAAGCGGCCGAAATCGTCGTCATGATACAAATGTTGTGTTTGACGGCCTCGGTTCGAATTAAGTTTTCATTCTGACGCGGCACGGTGCCTTGGGGTGTATTGATAATCAAACTCACTTGGCCATTCTTTATTAAGTCAATAACGTTGGGCCGCCCTTCACTCAAGCGGCAAACGTTTTTGACGGCAATTCCGTTTTCCTGTAGCAGGGCACCTGTCCCGGCGGTGGCAATAATACCGAAGCCGAGTTGACTCAAGCGGCGGGCAATATCGACAGCACGTGCTTTGTCGCCATCTTTGACACTGATAAAGGCATCACCGCAATCCGGCAAGCTGGGCTTAGCGGCCATCTGTGATTTGGCAAAGGCCACACCGAGATCCTTATCCAAGCCCATAACTTCCCCTGTACTGCGCATTTCTGGACTGAGCATAATGGGGGCCCCTGGAAAGCGGTTGAAGGGAAAGACCGATTCTTTGACCGCCCAGTAGGGAGGGATGATCTCTTGGGTAAAGCCGAGTTCGCTCAATTTTTCACCTGCCATCACCCGCGCGGCGAGTTTGGCCAGCGGGACTCCAATCGCCTTCGATACGAAGGGGATGGTCCGCGAGGCTCGCGGATTGACTTCAATGATGAATAATTCGTCATTTTTAATCGCATATTGGATATTCATCAAGCCCACCACTTGCAGCTCGCGCGCCAGGTCATAACTCGCCGTGCGCACTTTTTCTAAGATTGCTTCGCTCAGGGTGTGCGGGGGCATCACCATTGCGGCGTCTCCTGAATGCACACCAGCAAATTCAACATGCTGGAGCATGCCGCCAATCAGCGTGGTTTCCCCATCGGAGATGCAGTCGACATCCAGTTCGTAGGCATCTTCCAAAAATTGATCTAATAGAACAGGCTTTCCGGGTGCGACGTCGAAAACTTCGCGGATGATCTGCTTCATTTCCTGCATATCATATACGATAAACATTCCGCGACCGCCTAGTACAAAGGAGGGGCGCAAGAGGATGGGGAAGCCAATCTCACCCGCGAGTTCGTAGGCCTCCTCTTGTGAATTGGCGATGCGGTTTTTTGGCTGCTGGAGCCCGATCTTATCAAGAATGTTGCGGAATAAGTTACGGTCTTCTGCCGCATCGATCATTGAGGGAGAGGTCCCGATGATGTTCACGCCGTGCGCCTCTAATTGAGAGGCTAAGTTCAGCGGTGTCTGTCCTCCAAATTGTACGATGACCCCATCGCAACCCGACTGATAGTAAATTTCGAGCACGTCTTCCAGTGTGAGTGGCTCAAAGAAGAGTTTATCTGAGGTGTCGTAGTCGGTCGATACGGTTTCGGGGTTGGAGTTGACCATGATGGTCTCGTAACCGGCTTCTCTAAGTGCGAAGGAGGCGTGAACACAGCAGTAGTCAAATTCAATGCCCTGACCAATGCGATTGGGACCCCCGCCCAAAATCATTATTTTTTTGCGTTCGTTTTGCTGAATTTCATTTTCAGCGCCGTATGAGGAGTAGTAGTAGGGGGTGAAGGCTTCAAACTCGGCGGCGCAGGTGTCCACCAAGCGAAATTGGGTGTGTACCCCAAGCTTTTCCCGCTTTTTACGTACGGGCTGACGCTGGGAACCGATCAATTTAGCGATCAGTGCATCACTGAAGCCGGCCTCTTTGGCAGTGCGCATCAAGGGTGCCTCGATGCGACCAAGACTCGTTTCGGATAGCTCTGTTTCGATGGCAACAATTTGCTCTAATTGCACCAAAAACCAGCGATCAATTTTGCAGATGTCAAAAATCTCGTCGACGCTCAGACCGTTGAGAAAACCATGGCGCAGCCAGAAGACACGTTCCGCAGTGGGGATGGCGATCCCCTGACGCACTTGTTGTAAATCTTCGATTTTTTGTTGGAACTTATCGGGGCCAATCAGTCCCATTGCATTGATCTCGAGTGAGCGCAGGGCTTTTTGAAAGGATTCCTTAAAGGTGCGTCCGATGGCCATCGCCTCCCCGACGGATTTCATGGCAGAGGTCAGTGTATTGTCGGCACCGGGGAATTTCTCAAAAGTAAAGCGCGGTATCTTGGTGACCACGTAGTCAATGGTCGGCTCAAAGCTGGCAGGCGTTTCGCGGGTAATGTCGTTTTGTAATTCGTCTAGGCTGTAGCCGATGGCTAGTTTGGCAGCAATTTTAGCAATGGGAAAACCGGTTGCCTTGGATGCGAGTGCCGAACTGCGTGAAACGCGGGGATTCATTTCAATCACCACCATACGCCCATTTTTAGGGTTGACGGAGAATTGAATGTTAGAGCCACCGGTTTCCACTCCGACTTCTCGAATGCAGGCAAAGGAGGCATCCCGCATAAGTTGATACTCTTTTTCGGTCAATGTCATCGCTGGTGCGATCGTGATCGAGTCGCCAGTATGGACGCCCATGGGGTCAAAGTTTTCGATCGAGCAGATGACCACGCACTGATCCTTGTGGTCGCGCATTACCTCCATCTCGTACTCTTTCCAGCCCAGTAAGCACTCTTCCACCAACACTTCGGAGGTGGGTGAAATGTCCAAGCCATTTTGGATCATTTTTTCGAACTCCTCGCGATTGTAGGCAATGCCACCGCCGGCCCCGCCGAGTGTAAAGCTAGGCCGGATGATGATGGGGAATTCACCGATCAAGTTGTCGGCGGCATCCAGAGCTTCTGCCAAGCTATGAATGGTAGCTGAACGGGCGACGTCTAAGCCAATTTTGAGCATGGCTTGTTTGAAAATGTCGCGCGCTTCTCCCTTTTCAATCGCCGCCGGATTCGCGCCGATCATTTGTACCTGGTACTTGTCTAGGATTCCTGCAGCATGCAGATCCATTGACAGATTAAGCCCGGTTTGGCCTCCCAAAGTTGGTAGCAGCGCATCTGGGCGTTCAGCCGCGATGATTTTCTCTAATGCATCCACCGTCAAAGGTTCGATGTAGGTCACATCTGCAAATTCCGGATCGGTCATAATGGTGGCCGGATTGCTGTTGACCAAGACCACTTTAAAGCCCTCTTCGCGCAGTGCTTTACAAGCTTGTGTGCCCGAGTAATCGAATTCACAGGCTTGGCCGATGACGATCGGACCCGATCCAATGATGAGAATAGTATGAATGTCGCTGCGTTTTGGCATAAAATTAGCCACAGATTTGGACGAATTGTGGGACCATGCAAGCACTAAGCGCTTCAAAATGATGGGTGGAGCTGTGCTCAAAACAATTGCCAAACGCCCGCGATCTCGAATGCCAGACTTCCTTCTTAGCGGCACCGACTGCCAGCGAACAATAGACAGACGTGTTGAGCTGGATCTGATTTTATTTGACCGATCCTCAGCAGTGGTATTGCCTGCCACAAATCAGCTGGTCAAAGCTCCCGTAGTTCAATGGATAGAGCAGTGGTCTCCGAAGCCGCAAATCTGAGTTCGAATCTCAGCGGGAGCACCAGTTAGCACCCTTTAGCCTTTTTTTGAGTTTAGAGGGTCTCGGACGCTTTGAGTGCGGATTCAATCGTGGTCAAGCGCTTGCGTTTGGCGCCTAGGCGCGGGATGCAGGCGATTAGAGCTCGGGTGTAGGGGTGCTGCGCATTTTCCAGCACGCTGTCTACCGTTCCTTGTTCGACGATTTCACCGCGATAGAGTACCATCACGCGGTCGGCAAAGCCTTTGACAATGCCAAAGTTGTGGGTGATCAGGAGGATACTCATGCCCAGTTTACGACGCAATTCCCTGAGCAGATCGATGATCTGAGCTTGGATGGTGACGTCAAGCGCGGTGGTCGGCTCATCAGCCACTAAGATCTTGGGCTCACAGGCTAGGGCCATCGCAATCATGACACGCTGTTGCATTCCGCCACTGAGTTCATGAGGATACGCTTTAAATCGTCGAGCCGCATCGCGGATGCCGACGAGTTCTAAGAGCTCAATGACACGGGCTTGCGGGTCGACAATGTCGGGACGGTGCAGACGTACCGCCTCCGCGATTTGAAAGCCAATCGAAAATACTGGATTTAATGAAGCGGAGGGTTCCTGAAAGATATAGGCAATCCCCGCACCTCTAAGCTTGCGCACCCTGCGTTCGGGTAATTCCAGCACGGACTGTCCGTCAAAGGTGATTTGGCCGCGGATGGTGCAGGTCGGTTCCGCGGGCAATAGGCGAGTCAAGGCCAGTGCACTGACACTCTTGCCACTGCCACTCTCACCTAAGATTGCAAGGGTCTCGCCACCACCATTTAAGGAAAAGTTAATGCCTTTGACTACGCGCTGCGGCTGCTCCGCTGCGGCGAAACTAATCTCTAGATTTTCAACGCTTAATAGGGCACTCATTTAAACCGTCGCTCCCATTTCAACTTTTAGGTCGCGCAGCATCAAGCTCTTCAAGGCATCCTGTGCGGATTTTTGCTGATACAAAACCTCGTGGATTTGTCCTAAAATGGGTGCTTGAATCGCTTGTTTTTGGCAGAGGGCATGCATGCTTTCGCAGGCCCGGTAGCCCTCGACCACCGTTTTTTGTTGGCTCAAAAGCTCACTGGCGCTTGTTCCGCTGACGAGGGTTTGGCCAAAGCGACGATTGCGACTCCAGTCTCCAGAACAAGTTGCCACGAGGTCCCCGAATCCGCTGAGCCCATAGAATGTGGCAGCCTGTCCCCCTAAGGCGGTGCCCAAACGTACCATTTCATTTAAACTGCGCGTCAATAGTGCGGCCTTGGCATTATCGCCTAACTGCAAGCCATCGCAGAATCCAGCCGCGATGGCATAGATATTTTTCAGGGTGGCAGCCAGTTCCACTCCCCGAACATCGTCGCTCAAATACAGGCGTAAAGATTGATTGCTGAGGGCGTGTTGATAGTGGGCTGCCTGTGCAGTTGGCAGTGCAAAAGTGACCGCCGTCGGTTGGCCTGCCGCCACTTCAGCTGCGTAGGTGGGTCCAGATAAGGCGGCGCAGCTATAGTCGGGGAGGACTTCTTGCACAATTTCAGCGGGTGTTTTGAAAGTTGAAAGTTCGATTCCCTTGGCCATCACAACAAAGAGTCGCAATTGCCAAGCGCCCTCGATGGCTTGATGGATGGCTTCGCATAAGCCGCGAATCGCATGAGAGGGGCAGGCCAAGAAAACGACCTCAGCTTCCATCAAAACCGGCGCGAGTTCATGTCCAATTTGGATCCGGTGCGGTAGCTGGATTCCGGGTAAATAATCCGTATTTTCTCGCTTAGAGGCGAGGGCTAAAGCTGCTTCCATGCGGCGGGGTACCAAGGTGACTGCATGTCCACAGCGATCAAGGTGCAGTGCCATTGCGGTGCCCCAAGCACCCGCTCCAAGTATACAACAATTCATGATGGAAATTTCTGTTCATGGACCTCCGCAACATAAGCTTTTAAAGCCTTTGTCGCCTGATCCGCAAGGTTGGTATATTTCTTAACAAATGGGGGGACTTTCTGAGTGCTGAATCCTAGCAGGTCATTCGAAACTAAAATTTGTCCATCGCACAGAGGGCCGCTACCGATCCCAATCAAAGGAATTTTCAAGGATTCTGCAATCGTTCCAGCCAGGCTGGCGTCTATCATCTCGCATACCAGCGCAAAACAGCCAGCCGCTTGCAGCGCTTCAGCATCTGCTTGCAGCTGCACTTTTTCAGCTTCACTGAGTCCAAATTTGCGGTAGCCGCCTAGTTGATGGTAATTTTGGGGTAACAAGCCAATGTGTCCTAAGACTGGAATCCCAGCCTGTGTTAGTCGTTCAATTTTGGGTGCCATCTGGGCACCCCCTTCAATTTTGATCGCCTCAGCGCCAGCCGTTTGCATCAGTTCGCGCCCCGCATTCAGTAAGCTGGAGAACGAGTCATGAGCCACGGCAAATGGGATGTCGGCGACAACCAGCGCGTCCACCCGAGCGCGCGCCACTGCTGCGGTATGGTGTAGCATCATTTCCAGCCGAACGGGAACGGTGGTATCAAAGCCCAACTGCACGGTGCCAACCGAATCTCCCACCAAAATCAAGTCTACGCCGGCAGCATCTGCCAAACGAGCCATCACCGTATCGTAAGCGGTGACCGCAACGATGGGGCGTGAGCCTTTCAGGGCGAGCAGCTGGGTAATATTTTTTTTCACAAGATCAATTTTGTTTTGCTGAACTTGAACTGAGATCAAGCTTGTGACAATCCTTGTATTGAATAATCCTATTTTGTAAAAGTAACAAAGCACCCGACTCACTCGACGAAACTAAAATGGATTCCAGCTTATTCTCATGGCGAAAGCGCCAAGTAGCCCGAAAACGTAGTTATCAACTATTAGCTTCGCTCAATCGCAGTCCGCGTAAATACCAACATTTTGCCAGTTACCTGCAGCAGGACTCCGTTCGGGGGACTTTGCAGGTAGTTCGATTTCCCAAAATTTGGATTAAATTCCTTGGTATCGGATTCGTTGTGTTGGCGGCCTTATGGGCTGTCATATGGATGGTCCTAGAAAGTCTGGCGGCCTTTGCTTTGTTCTCTGCTTGAGAGTGGTGGATCAAGGCCCTTAGTGCCAGATTTTGCGGCTAGCTGGCTGGCATTGTGAGATTTGCGTCGCACTGTTGCTTTAAATGGCTGTAATTTAATATTTAAGATCTCCATGGAACCTACCGCACAGTCCTTCACGGCCGTCCTTGAGCGTATTCTTTATTACGATGAGGCGAATGGTTACTGTGTTGCTGAGGTCCGAACTGCCGAAGAAGCGCAGGCCATTACAATCCAGGGTAAATTACCGGGGGTTCAATGCGGGGAAACTTTGGCGCTGAAGGGAAGCTGGACGCAGCATAAAAAACACGGAGATCAATTTAAAGTTAGCCAGTTTAAATCGCAACTGCCTGCCAGCATCCATGGTATTCGTAATTACTTGGGCAGCGGCTTAATCCCTGGAATTGGGCCTTCGTATGCTAAGAAAATTGTCGATCATTTCGGGACGCAGACATTAGACATTATTCGGCAAGATTCTGGGCGCCTGGGTGAAGTTCCGGGGATTGGTAAAAATCGGGCGCGCTCGATTAAACAGGCTTGGGAGGCGCAAACGGCGGTCCGAGATGTCATGATCTTCCTCCAAACTTATGGCATCTCTCCTGCCCAATGCCTCAAACTTGTCAATAAATATGGGACCGACACCAAGCGCATCATTCAAGATCAGCCCTATAAAATTGTGGGTGAAATTGAGCGTATTGGCTTTAAGGCGGCAGATAAAATCGCCTTGAATTTAGGCTTTCCTAGTAACTCGGAGGCACGATTGCAGGCAGGTATTTTGCATGCACTGACGCAATTGCAGTCAAGCGGACACACGCTAGGGATCGAGTCGCAACTCGCTGCGGAAGCGCAGACATTGCTGGCTGTGGATGCGGCCACCATTCAACAGGCGCTTGCTCAGCTCCAAGGTCAGCAAGTCCTGCGCACAGTTCAGTTGCAGGATCCACTGAGTGGGTGTCATGAAAGGGCTTACCAACTACCGATCATGGCGGCCGCGGAGCGTCAGATTGCGGAGTCTATTCAAGCCCTCGCGCAGGCGCCCTCTGCCTTACCACCTTTGCAAATCGAGGCAGCAGTTGACTGGGCCCAAAAGCGGGCGGGCTTTGTCTTTGCGGCCCAACAGACCGCTGCGTTGAAGGGGGCGCTAAAGAGCAAAATCAGTATTATTACCGGAGGTCCTGGTACGGGGAAGACCACGCTACTGCGGGCCTTGGTCGACATTTTAAGTGCGAAGAAAGTCAAGCTCTGTTTGGCTTCCCCCACTGGACGTGCCGCTCAAAGGCTTGCGGATGCGGCCGGCACACATGCCAGTACCATTCACCGCTTACTCAAGTATGAAGGACAAAGCCGTAAGTTTGTTCATAATAAGCACCAACCCTTGCACTGTGAGCTCCTCATTCTGGACGAGGCAAGTATGTTGGATACCCAGTTGGCGGCGCAGCTCTTCCAAGCGATTCCGCAGACGGCTCATTTAGTGCTTGTCGGGGATGCGGATCAACTGCCCTCGGTCGGCGCTGGCAATGTATTGGCCGATTTGATTCAATCGGCGCCAGCGCATTTGACTCGATTGGACACCATCTTTCGTCAAGGCAAACAGAGCGAAATCGTCACCACTGCGCACGCTATTTTACGTGGCGAACAAAGGCCAAGCCGGATTTATAACAGTTTGCGGATGCTACAAAAAGAGGATGATTTGAATTTTATTCAGGCGGAGAGCCCGGAGCAGAGCTTTCAGGCCATTCGCTACTTGGTCAAAGAAGTCATTCCCAAACAGCAGGGTTTCGATCCGATTCGCGAGCTGCAGGTCATGGCACCCATGCATCGGGGTTCAGCCGGTATTCAAGCGCTCAATGGCGAGCTGCAAGCTGTGCTCAATCCGATCAAAAAGGCGCGCGCTCGGCAAATATCTACGCCCGATTACCGTCCTTCCCAGCAAATTCATTTTAAAGAGCAGACCCACAAACAGCTGCCGGTTGAGCTGACTTACGGCAGCACCATTTTTCGGATTGGAGATAAAGTGATCCAAATGCGAAACAACTACGATAAAAATATTTTCAATGGCGATACGGGTATCATTTCCAGTATCGCTGCCGACAGCTCGACGCTGTCGATTCAATTTGGACAAGAGTCTATCGAGTATACGAAGTCGGAACTGTCAGAGCTGCAGTTGGCCTACTGCATCTCGATTCATAAGAGCCAAGGCAGTGAATACCCGGTGGTGATCATCCCCATCTTAAAGCAACACTTTTTATTACTCCAAAGAAATCTTGTGTACACCGGCATTACCCGGGCGCGAAAAAAAGTGTATCTAGTCGGCTGCTTGGATGCTTATGCAATGGCCGTTAAAAATAACAAACAACAAGTGCGCCAGACGTACCTGCGTCACCAGCTGAAAAAACTGGCAGGCAAGGCTGGCGGATGAGGCTTGTGCGTACACCGCTGAGTCGAGCCCACGCTTTATAGGCTGTATTAGGGCTTATTGGGTGGATACAAAAAAGCCCTTCACTGATTGGAAGGGCTTTTGGGAAAAATTGGTGCTAAAAATTAAGCACCGATTTGGAAGCGTGCGAAGCGTTTGATCGCCATGTTTTCACCCATCTTGGCAATCATCGCAGTCAATAGCTCCTGCACCGTTTGATCTGGATCTTTCACAAAGGCCTGCTCCAATAAGCAGGATTCGCTGAGGAACTTATTGAGCTTACCCTCCACAATTTGCTCAATCGCACGAGCGGGTTTGCCTTCAGCTTGTGATTCAGCAACTTTACGCTCAGCAGCAACGATTTCGGGATCAACCTCTTCGCGAGAAACACAGACGGGATTGGTGGCCGCAATATGCATCGCGATGTCGCGCACGAAGCTCTTGAAGTCATCCGTCTTTGCGACGAAGTCACTCTCACAGCTCACTTCAACCAAGACACCGACTTTACCGCCAAGGTGAATGTAGGCATCCACTAGACCATCACTGGCATCGCGGCCAGCCTTTTTGGCTGCAGTCGCCATGCCCTTTTTGCGCAATAGCTCAACTGCTTGGTCAAAGTCGCCCTCTGCTTCGACCAATACTTTTTTACAATCCATAAGGCCGGCTCCGGTACTTTCACGAAGTTGGCCTACCATTTTTGCATTAATTTGCACGCTCATACTGATTTCCTAAATAATTCTAAATTGCTGGACTGATGTTAGCTCTCGGCCGTGTCTGTAGCCGCTTCTTCGGATTCACCGTAACCTGCAGGTAGGGTGACTTCCACATCAGCTTGTTGTTCGAAAACTTGTTCCCGAACGATGGGTTCGGCTTGTTTTTGTACACGCTTCGCTTCCCGTTGAGCTAGGCCAGCTTCTGCAGCCTCAACGATGGTGGATACGATAATGTTAATGGACTTTACGGCATCGTCATTCCCTGGGATCGGGTGCGTTACAACCGTGGGGTCTGAATTGGTGTCAACCAAACCGATGACTGGGATGCCCAGGCGATTGGCTTCGGCTACCGCGATTTCCTCGTTCTTGGTATCGACCACGAAAATCGCTGCTGGGAGCTCGCTAACCTCCAGCATGCCTTCAAAGTTACGATTCATCCGGCTCATCTGACGACGGATCATAGCTTCTTCCTTGCCGGGCAGCTTGGCCAGTTCGCCATCACGATCCATTTTCAGAAACTTGCGGTACTTGGCTAGGGATGACTTAATCGTGGTAAAATTTGTGAGACCTCCACCCATCCAGCGATTGGCACAAAAGGGCATTTGACAAGCGTTTGCGCCCTCGCGGATGATTTCTTGGGCTTGTTTTTTTGTGCCGACAAACAGGACCTCTTTTCCGGAAGAAACGACGGATTGAATCACTTCGCATGCCTCAGCCAGTAACTTGTGGGTTTTCTCCAAGTCAATGATCGATATGCCATTGCGGTTATCATAGATGTAGGGTTTCGACTTGGGGTTCCAGCGACGAAGTTGGTGTCCAAAATGGACGCCTGCATCCAGTAAATCTTGTGGTGTCGTATTCATAATGTGTTCAAAGCCCCAGCAGGGGAGAAACGAAGTTTCTTTTGGTGATAGTTTGGTTTTAGTGGTGAAGTGTCGCTGGGCGTTATTTCCAGCTCACGAAAAGAGTGCAGTGATAGAGGCTCACCACCGCATAGCAAGCCAGAAATCAAAAAAATGCTGGTTCCAGGCCAGCCAGCAACTGCGTTCAAAGTCGATGGAATGGGATTCTATGAAATCAATGGAAGTGATCTTAGGGCTTAGCCATTCTTTGCACAACTAGATGTTGGACATCGATAAGATCCGTGGTAAAACCTGCTTCACAGTACGCTAAATAGTAATTCCATTTGCGGCAAAAGGCAGCATCAAATCCCATATTGTGTATCTGGGTACTGGCGGCATTGAAGCGCTGAAACCACTGTCGTAAGGTGCGGGCATAATCATGACCAAATCCGACTGCACTCTTCCAGTGCAGGCAACCCGTGCGGGCAACACTCTGCTGTAATGCGCCAGGCGAGGGGAGGTGCCCGCCGGGGAAAATGTGTTTTTGGATCCAATCACATTGTCGGCAGTAGGCGGCGTAACGCTCATCTGGAATGGTGATCGCTTGGATGACTGCTTTGGCTGTCGGCTTTAGGCAGGCCGCAATGACTTCAAAATAACTGTCTAGGTACTCTTTGCCGACCGCTTCAATCATTTCGCAGGAAACGACAGCATCATACTGCCCGGTCAGCGTCCGATAGTCTTGCAATTGTAGGTCGATAGCATCCCTGTGCCCAGCATTTGTAAAACTTTGCCGGGCATAGTCGTATTGTGCTTGGGATAAGGTGATGGTTTTGACTCGGTATCCGCGCTCAGCTGCCCTTAGCGCGAGCGCGCCCCAGCCAGTTCCAATCTCTAAAATCGAACCCCCCGCTGGGACTTCGGCTAAGTCCAGCATACGATCAATCTTGCTCATTTGCGCCGCCTCCAGACTCTGCGCCTTGTCGGTAAACAGAGCACTGGAGTAGGTCATGCTGGCATCCAAAAAACACTGATAGAAATCATTGCTCAGATCGTAGTGCGCTTGGATGTTTTCTCGACTCTTGTGCAGCGTATTTTTGCGAGCTTGATGGTACAGGCGATTGATCCGCTGCTGTAGCCAAGAAAATCCCTTGCGGATGCGCCCTAGGTCCTGCTGATTTCGGGCGATTAGGGTGAGGAGCGCCGGCAAATCATTGGTCGTCCAGTGCCCTGCTTGATAAGCCTCTCCAAAAGCAACGCTCCCGCCAGCAAAGACTTCTGGATAAAAATCTGCATGCTGCACGTGCAGTTCGACTGCCTTAAATTGGGCTTCGCCTAGCAACTGGATTCGACCACTTGGGCCGGTAAATTGAATACACCCGCCCCGTAGTTTGGCGAGTTGTCGCACAAAGATGGTTTCTAGCAGACGCTCCAAGAGCGAAAGCTGGTTGGGCGTCGTTTGGGGTGAATTTAGTTCTTTAGCATGTGTGGCTTCCATGGGAAAAATAAGTTGGTGGTATTTTGGTACTGACGATAGGCCTCGCCGCGGCGCGCCAGTGAGGCTCGCTCAGTGTGAGGAATGCCCGTCAAGTAGCGTAGAAAAATATACATGAATAGGGGGCCAATGAGGCTGACTGCCCAAGTGGAACTGCCGACTGCTAGGCAGACGTAGCCCCACCAATGCAGCCATTCAAAAAAGTAGTTGGGATGGCGAGAATAACGCCAGAGGCCAGTATTGCAAACGGCTATTGGGCTCTTGGCTTGCTGTTTAAAGACTTTTAGTTGTTGGTCCGATAAGTATTCGCCGCCAATGCCAAGCAATGCTGATGTCAGGCCCGCGAATAGCCAAGCTGGTGTGGCTTGATGCGAGAGGGCCGTTTGGATGGGCAGTAAAAATAAGGCCGCCAAGGGCACTTGCAACAAAAAGAGTCCGTAAAATTTGCGGGTAGCCTTAGCGCCCCAATAAGCTTTCAAATGCGCATAGCGCGCATCTTCACGTCCGCTCATAATTCGATCTCGCAGCAGAAAGAGACTTAAGCGTAGCGACCATAGCAATGCGATTGCCAGTCCACAAGTAGCTGTCGTACCTTGGTCTGAAGCAATCATGTAATAGGCCAATGCACCCAGCCCCACTCCGAGCGACCAAATTAAATCGACCCAGGCCATAATACGCATCTTCACCGCCAAGCAGTAGAGCATTGTGGCCGCTAAAAAACCGATTAAAAAAAATAACAGCCAATAGAGTTTCACCACTGTGGTTTAGTTAGCAGATTGCTCTGCTTCAGTGTAGAGCTGTTTCGGATATACTTTCACATCCCAAATGAGACCTATCTTTTCCAAAGCCTTCAGAAATGAGTAGGTTAAATCGAATTCCCACCAATACATGCCTTGGCGAGCGGATAAAGGCCAGCGATGGTGATTGTTGTGCCAGCCCTCGCCAAAAGTCAAAAGTGCAACCCAGAAGCTGTTGCGGCTTTCATCGTTGGTTTTAAAACGTTTTTTGCCAACGACATGCGTGACTGAATTCACGCAGAAAGTGACGTGGTAAACTGCGATCGTGCTCACGAAAAAGCCCCACATCACCATTTGCAGTCCATTTGTACCCAGCTGTGGAGCAAAGTGTTGAAGGGCAACTCCCAGTGCAAACAGCGTCCCAATCAAGGATATGACTGGTAGAATATGAAAGCGGTCAATGAAGCGCAGTTCCGGGAATTTGCTGAGGTCCTTGATACGATCAAATTGAATTGCGCTGTATGCGCGGCACATGACCCAGCCAATGTGTGCCCAAAATAAATTTTTGGTGACTGGCGAATGAATGTCTTCTGGCTGATCTGAATGTTGATGGTGGTGGCGATGATTGGCCGCCCACCACATAGGACCTAGCTGGGCAGAGGATGCGCCGACCCAGGCCAATACGAATTGAAAGCTGCGACTGGTCTTAAATGAGCGATGCGAGAAATAGCGATGATAGCCTGCCGTGAGCGCAAAGACGCGCGTTACGTAGGTGAGTAGTGCGATGGCGAGTGCCACCCAACTAAAGCCCACAAAAAACACACCTAAACTGAGGATATGCATCAACACAATGGGTGAAGATGCCATTATTAGCCGATTGTCGGTATCTCGAAATAGGTGAACGAGCATGTGCTTGAGCGTTTGCATGGAACAATTATTTCGTTAAGGATGCCGATAACTTACAACAAATCAAAATCGGTAAGTTGCTGAAGGCCACGATCGATTAGTTGTTATGAATAAGCTGTATCGAATCGAGCGCGCGCAAATCATCAACACTAATTTACAGACTGCTTGGGATTTTCTGAGCAATCCGAGTAATTTAAATCGGATCACGCCTGAATCTATGCAGTTTGAAGTGTGCAGCGAATTGCCGGCCGAGATATTTGCGGGTTTACTGATTGAATACAAAATTCAGCTGCCACTACTCGGCCGGCAGACTTGGTTGTCCGAGATCAAGTATGTCAATTCTGGGCACTCCTTTGTGGATGAGCAGCGAATGGGTCCCTACAAATTTTGGTACCACTACCACGGCATTGAGGCAGTTGACCAGGGCGTGTGTTTTAAAGATCAGATCAGCTATCAACTACCCGGAGCACCCTTCGATCGTTTGGTGCATGCCTTGTATGTAAAAAAACAGCTGGCAACTGTTTTCGATTATCGCTGCCAGCGTTTAGCCGAATTATTGGAAGTGTAGCGCATGTTTAGACCTTGTAGCTAAATTCCCTCATAGAGTGCTATTTGTCCAAGAAGGGTCTGTCGTTGATCCATTCTGGGGTACTTGCAGATGCTTTAAATTTAATGCCTTAGAGTAATCGTGACCCTTGACTTGCCATCGGCAGTCCAGAATAAAAAAAGCCCAATCGCGCGGTGCACGATTGGGCTTTTTGAGACGTTAGAAATTACTGCGCGACAAAGGCGCCCAATTTACGAGCTGCCTTGACGCGTTTCAATTGCACCAGTGCAGGTACGCCATTTTCAAAGGGGACCTGAACTTCACCCTGAATGAGCGGGAGTGCGTATTTATAAAAGTTATAACTCATGCTGACACCATCTTCGTTGATCCAGTCTTGAGGTAATTTTTTGACGCCGTTGGCGATTTCGGCCAAGTCGGCCAGTCCCGTTTCGCAGCTGTAGTTATCGCCTTCGCCACGGAGTAAGGTGACCATTTTATCGGTCTCGCCGTTTATGGCTGCTTGTACCGCTGCTTTTCCTGCTAGGAAGGCTTCATCATTGTCGGTTTGAGAGGAGCAGTGAACAGCGGCTCGTTGCGCCATGCCCAGTTTGACGGAGCGTGCTTTCACTTGCAGCGACTCCTCTGCCAGTGCGCGTAGATAATCACCCACGCCGCCGAGTTGAGAGTGCCCAAAAGCATCTGAAGAACTGCCATCCGTTGAAATATGGTTGCCGTCGGCATCCACTAAGCCCTCACCGACCACAACGACACAGTACTTTTCCTTTTGCAGGACGTGCTGTACATCTGCGATGAATTTTTCGGGAGAAAAAGCGACCTCGGGTAGGTAAATCAAGTGGGGAGCCGCATTGGGTTGGTCGCGGTATTTCGCGAGCGCAGCACCGGCAGCAATCCAGCCTGCGCTGCGTCCCATGACTTCAACGATTTGGACGAGGTTGTGTTGCCCCATGGCCGCATTGTCGCAGGCGATTTCCTTAACGGTGCTGGCGATATACTTGATCACACTGCCATAGCCTGGCGTGTGGTCCGTCGTCACTAGGTCGTTGTCAATCGTTTTGGGGATGCCGATAACGCGTAACTCGTAGCCGCGTTCCTGCGCTAATTTAGAAATTTTGTTGGCGGTGTCCTGAGAGTCATTGCCGCCAGCGTAAAAAAAGTAGCGGATGTTGTGGGCCTCGAAAACTTCTAACACGCGGTCGAAGTCAGATTGTAACTTGAGTTTGTAGCGGCACGTTCCCAAGGCTGCTCCTGGGGTGTAGCGTAGGCCACGAATGGTTTGCTGAGACTCGGCTGCTAGGTCGATCAGCTGTTCATCCAAAATGCCCATGACGCCATTTAAGCCCCCATAAATCTCTTCAATGCACTCATAGTTGAGCGCCTCAGAGACGACGCCTGCTAGGCTCGCATTGATTACTGATGTGGGGCCGCCCGATTGGGCCACCAAACAATTTCCTTCTAATTCTTTCGCCATAAGTTTTATATCCGTTTCGTTGTTAAAAATCTGTCTAGTTTTGTTGCGTATAAAAGCAATCTTAAAGAATGGAGCTCGCGTTAAAGTCGCGTGCTTGAGGCCGCTGCTGCATTTCTGAGTCCACTTGTTGGCAGAAAGCGTCTACTTGCTCAATGGCGCGTCCGATAGCGGCTTGGGCCCCTACCATGATTGCATTCACTTGATCCTTACTCAAATGCAGACGATCGTCGTTTGCTAATCTTTGGGGGAGGTCATTTTCATGAATGCGACCACTGCGCAAATCACGTACAACTTGTACGGCATGCTCTTTAATAGCCTCGTGGGCTTGCTCTCGGCCCGCGCCTGCCCGCACGGCTTCCATTAGGACGGTTGTGGTGGCCAAAAAAGGTCCGTAGCGCTGATTTTCTTGTTCGATCATCGCAGGGTAGAGCTCCATTTGATCGAGGATGGTGATAAAAGTTTCGAGCAAGCCATCGATGGCGAAAAAGCTGTCTGGCAGGCATACGCGCCGAACGACTGAGCAAGAGACGTCGCCCTCATTCCACTGATCGCCGCTGAGTTCTGCGGCCATGCTGAGATAACCTTTGAGGATGACGGCAAATCCATTTAAGCGTTCGCAACTGCGGCTATTCATCTTGTGGGGCATGGCGGAGGAGCCAACTTGCCCCTTAGCAAAGCCTTCACTCGCGAGCTCATGGCCGGCCATGATGCGCAGTGTTTTGGCAAAGCTAGAGGGTCCAGAGGCTAGGCGAACTAGCACCGAGAGCACTTCGAAATCGAGCCCACGCGGATATACTTGGCCGACGGAAGCCAGCGCAGCATCGGCGCCCAAGTAGTGCAAAATTGATCGCTCCAATTGACTGACCTTTTCGGCGTCACCGTCAAACAAAGTGAGCAAGTCCAGTTGGGTGCCAACCGGGCCTTTGAGTCCCCGCACGGGATAGTTTTGCACCAAGTTTTTGAGGGCCCCAAGACTCAGCAGGAGATCTTCACCAAACATCGCTAGCCGTTTGCCGAGGGTGGTGGGTTGCGCTGGCACATTGTGGGTTCGGGCAGTAATGACTTGACCTTTCCATTCAGCCGCACGCTGGGCTAACTTACCTAGGGCGGCCACCACTTTAGTCTGGATTAATTCCAGTGACTGAATGACTTGCAGCTGCTCGACATTTTCTGTGAGATCGCGGCTGGTCAGACCTTTGTGGATGTGTTCGCAGCCTGCCAGTGCGCAAAATTCTTCGATTCGGGCTTTCACATCGTGACGCGTGACTGCCTCTCGGGTATGGATCGAATTCAAATCAATCTGATCTTTAACGCGTTCATAGGCGTCGATTGCCGATTGAGGTATCTCCAGACCGAGGTCTTTTTGGGCCTTTAAAACCGCGATCCAATAATTACGTTCGAGTGCAATGCGTCCTTCCGCGCCCCAGATGGCTCGCATCGCTGAGGTCGCATAGCGCGCAGCCAGTACATTTGGTATCCGTTCCATAGTGTTTCCGTGTTATCAAAAAAACCTTTATGGATACACGCATTAGGGCGACAGGCCATCATAAAATTGGAAAAGTCGCAATCCTACTCAGGTGCAGGAATCTTGTAAGCACTGGGAGTGTACAATGGGGGGCTTTTAGGCTGGCTTGCTCGGGGGAGTGAGAATCAAGCGAATGGCATCTAGTCGGAATTGTGCGTCTTCGAGGTAGCCCTGCACCTGAGCTGGGGCTTGCGCAGCCAGTTGTAATTCGTCCGGGTGGACGCTATTATGGGCGCTTTGTAGGGCCTGTAGGCGATGATATTCTGCGCTTAACTCTGAAGTCGCTCGATGAATGGCTGCAGCGACTAACTTTTGCCTTTGCTGCTGCCCAAGTGGATGGGCATGTGCCATCATCTGCCGAATGATCGCTTTCAGGGCTGGTAACTTTGCTGGCAAGCCCAGTGCGAGCTCCTCATCCGTCTGGGCATTGATCGAAGCATGGGACAGTTGCTGGCTCAAATCTTGGCCATCTTGATCCACGACGATTCGGATGGGGCTGGGGGCTAAAAAGCGTTCAATATACAGTGCTTTGGGGGCCACGCATTCCACCTGATAGAGCGCTTCTAAGGCCACCAATGCAGGTGCTGACGCTGGATGCCTCCAAGTCGTCAGGGCAGCATTGCCCTCTTGTGTGCTCAACATTAACTCAATCGCACCGTGGACTAGAGGATGGTCCCAGGTTATAAAGGTGATCTCTTCTCGCTTCAGCGCTACCTGCCGATCAAAGGTAACCCAAGTGCCCTCGGGCTTCAATCCGGGGAGATTGTCGGTGAACATATGCTGCCCAGACAAAAAATAAGTACGCGCTCCTAGCTCTTCAACAGTGACTCCAAAATGATCAAATATTTGATGCATATACG
>Ga0213867_1000125_pt1 | contig 34995 bp, 58 predicted proteins | sample PICome_12_FD_160120 | JGI IMG/M metagenome (GOLD analysis project Ga0213867, IMG submission 160120) | Coastal seawater microbial communities near Pivers Island, North Carolina, United States - PICO540 | ecosystem: Environmental > Aquatic > Marine > Coastal | place: USA: North Carolina... | reverse complement strand
GCTAGATCGTGTGCTTGATCTTTGTTAAAGATTGGCACAACATTGCTCTTGTGCATAGTAGCAAGTCCTGTAATAAGCTCGCCGGTATACGTGCGGTCATTGGCCTTGCTGCACTGATTAAAAACACCACTGTTACGACTAGGTACATACTGCTCAGGTCTACGATACACAGTTTCCTCTTTCGGAGTAACACCAGAAAGCTTAGGCTGATATCTTCCATATTTCCAAGCAATATATTCGTCGAATGTCTTCTGTTGCTTGTGGCAACCTATCTGTCTCATCTCCTTGTTATACTTGTTATGCTCGTGCTGCAGTTTGGTCAACTTGTTTTCTTTGAGTCGTAATTTGCGCCGCATATGATACCATGGATAAAGTGTTAACAAAATTATATTATAGCAAATAATTTATTTTTGATCAACCACTATATCTATCATATTGTAACCTTTTTTTTCTAGGTTATATTTGCAAATTTCTTCCATTAATTTATAATATGCTGCCCAATCGTATCTATTCCTTGCTTGTTCTATCTTTTGGTACAAAGCTTTTTCTTTATCGTCCTCGAACACTACGCTGTTAGCCAAACTTGCCTCCTTAAGATACTGGTTAGTTTTACAGTTGTTATTAGATCATAGCCGCTCTGTTTATCAGCTAACACGGTAGGATTGTCATCCTTCCAATGTATATACACATTGCTGTCTAAAGGCACTTTTCCTCGCAACCACTTTGCCTGTTTGTAAATCTCATTGTTTGCTTGTGTCCTCTTCATTTTATCTCCTAGTAAAGTAGATTAACTAATTCGAAAATCCTCCACTCGTGTTTCTCATTTAAAATTTCATAAACACGTTTTGCTTCACTGTAATCAAAAATAATCAAGCGGGAATCCTTCCTCTCAATTTTCGTATTCCAATAGGTTTCTAATCCACTTACTTTATTTAAGTGGGCAAAATCAATTATTCCTATTGTTTCTCCAAACCCATTTAGTTCACGTATTTGCCACATTAAAGCCTTTTCAATTCCATTGTTGGCTTATGGTTATTTTCCGTGTTTTTATCCATAATATAATCCCTCTCCTCTTTTACCCAACTATCATCCATCTGATGTATAGTAAAAGGTTGTGTTTCTCCAACAATTTTTTCTTTATATTTAATTTGCCAGTAATACATATCCATTAGATAACCCCACATGTTTATTCCTCAGTTGGTTCCCATGTTCCGTCTCCTAGCTGTCTAACATAACCGACAAATTTACCATAAGGAACGGTATTTGTCCATTCGTGTGGAGCAATCATACTCAATGTAGTAACGTTGTCTTGTTCGTATAAACTGTAAGGTTTAAGGAGCACAGGAGTGAAATTGTAATTTGCTTTATAAATTTTTTCTGCTAGTTTTTCTCTTTGTTCTATTAGTTGTAATTGTTCTTGGAGTAGTCTTGCCTGTTCTAATAGCCTTTGTTTTTGTTCTGCAACATGATGCTGCATAGCACCAAGTGAAGTGTTTTTTTGTACATCTACTGCTGTAAGTGCAAGCTCTGTAAAATCTTGAGCTGCAGGTAGTGTGCTCATTTTGTTTTTACAGTTCCTAATCTTGTATAGTTGTACAATGGAAGTTTATCCACATTCCTGTTCTCAAGTATTACTACCATTCCAATTCCACAGTTAAAAGTATCTCGCATCTGTTCATCTGTAAGATTACCTTTTGTTTGTAACCAACTGAATATTTCATGCTGGTGTAAAATTGTGTCAGTAACTTCCCACGCTATATCGTATTTAGCGTCCAGCACCCTATCGATGTTACTCCAACCCCCTCCTGTAATATGGGCTGCTGCTTTAATAAAATAATAATTTGATCTCAAAATGTCAAGTTCTTTTTTGTATAATGGAGTAGGAACGAGCAGTTTAGACATAAATTCATCGTCTACAGGATTGTTTTCTAATATTTTCCTTACTAGGCTAAATCCGTTACTATGCACTCCTGTGCTGTGAATACCGATCACAACATCTCCTTCTTTAACAGGATACCAATCTAAAAAATCTTTAGTACCAACGCCAAATCCACATACATCTAGTGCGCCTTCTTGGAACATACCTGGTAGTTCTGCAGTTTCTCCTCCAATTAATTGTACCCCTATACTACGACATGCTGTTATAATTCCAGCCAAGACCTCATTGTAGTCGGATTCGTTAAGTGAACTTGTCGCAAAATAATCCATAAAGAAAAGAGGATTTGCATTTTCACATAGCAAATCATTAATGACCATAGCAACACAATCTTCTCCTATGCTTGAAAGTGATCTACCAAAACGTTTCTTAGCCTCAAGTGCTAACAGGACTTTAGTTCCAACACCGTCACAACTGCTTACAAGCCTAGTAGACGTTCCAATCGGCAATGTAAATTCTGCTGCATATTTTCCTATCTGATCTGAATGTGACTTTAAATTATCTACAAGTTTGTCTGCTAGTGCAACATTTACACCCGAGCTAGTATAATCCATCTATTTCCTTTAAAAATTTATAAAATCGTACAGGATTGAAACAAAGAGTACCTACTGAGAAACTGGTTGCTCCAAAATTTTGGTAATAACGTATGTGTTCAATTTGAGAAATTCCTCCGCCAGCAATTATTTCTGCTTCACTGGAATAAAATTTAATTACTGTACAAAGCCTTACGACATAAGGCACGAGTTTTTCACCACTCATTCCGCCACGTTCTGTAGGTAGCGTATTACAAACATGGAAAGTGCTAAATCCTCTCTGTATTAAATTTTCTATCAGCGCATCTTCAGCATGAGGTGAGAGTTTGACAATGACCTTACGTTTTCCTGTAAGGAAATTGTCAATACCTTGTGAATAGTTGTCAAAGTGTTCAATGTTTGGACAGCTTAAATTAATTTCTAAATCTATGTCATCTGGTACAATTTCACTTAGTCTTTCCCAATCGCCTTCGTCTATTGCAGCAAGCGACAATACATCATTCTTGCTGCGATAATAATGTTTTAAACCAAATTCAATTCCAGGGTTCCTAAGTCCTAGTGCATTATACCAAGCACCGTCGCGATACCTCAGCGTAGTAGCAATTTGGCGTAGTAAACCTGTCCTACGCTCTAGGGTAAAACTACCAACAACACTCCTAGTGTTCTTTGTCTTAATGTAATTACCAAACGGTGCTGCGATATAGACAGTCATTGCGCTTTATGGAACTGTTCTGCTTTGCGACTATAGCTAATAACATTGTCATCTACATCAACGATAATCATTTTCTTGTTCTTAACTTCATTTTCTCTAAACCCAGCACGGATTGTATCAATCTTGTACAGTAGATTCCTAGCCTGCTCATTGCGTGGTCTAAAGATAACTTTACCTGACTTTAGAACAGTTCGTGTAACAGTAGGAAAAAGACGCCATTCTGTTGATGTAAGTTGTGTCATTTGTTTATGTGATTAAATTGTTTAGTGTAATCAGTTACGATGCGATACTTTTCAGTAACTTCATCTAACGGTTCACCATCGCGGAAACTTTGCTTGTCTAACTGTTTCTCGTGATCGCCTCCTGGCCAAATACGCCAACTGTCGTTATCAATTACGTCAGCAACTAAAATTTCACCAGTGTTTACGTCACGTCCAAACTCTATCTTCATGTCAATAAGTTCAACGTCAAAATGTTTCCATGCATCTTCTAGTGCCATGAACGTCTTAGCAGTTAAACTGAAAATTCTCTTGTACTCAGCAGGTGTAATAACACTTGGTACTGTTGCTAAAACTGTATTAGCATTAGGTCCTGGTTGCTTAGGTGGATAAAGCTTTAGCTTAAATTCTTCAAAGCTATTTTCATCGTCACATGCCGCTCTCCAATCACTCCATTCCCAAACAGCAAGAGGGTCTGTATGAACAGTTTCTGTCCATTCACCGTCTCGCAGATATCTAGCTCTAGCTTCATCTTCAGTGATTATCTCACCATTAGGTGCTACAGCAAGTTTATAGAAAAACTCAATTAGTGGATCCTGATACCTACCACCTGTTGCTCTACCAAATATATGTCCTGGTTGGATTTGCAGTTTACGTTTTAGAAAACTACCCCATGCTCTGCGTCTTGCTACACATTCATACGGAAACATTTCGCATTCACGAGCAATAAAATTAAAACTGTCTTGCTGTGAGATAAATGCTGTAGGAATTTCCTTATCCATTAAGTAACGGAAAACATCGCATGTTTGATTTGTTTTGTATGCTGCTACAGTAGCAGTAGCATCAATAGCAGCATCATTTGCGGTTAACCTATCTTTAGTTTCAATATTTACTAAGTGTGGGTATGGAGCTACTTTTGCACTCCACATTTTTCCTGCTAAATTTGGATCCAGTTTTGTAATTTTTTTAGTTTTTCCTTCAATCATAAGAAGATGTCCTCGCTAATATTTTGTTCACTTACATACATAACACAAGCATTGCTCACCTGTTGAAACTCCTGAACCGTATTATCATTACCTACGTAAAATAAATGTTCAAATTCATTGAAAGAATAATAAGTTTGATAAAATTCTCCCATGCAATCTATTACCATAAGAGTTTCTTGAATGCTGAAAATCTGATCATATGTTCCATATTCCATTGCTGTTTGAAACATCATGTCTTTATATTGATCTTTTTGACTATTAGTCCAATTTGCTAATGCAGTGAATGGCATTAAGAACAGTGCTGTTGACAACAAAAAATTTTTCATGAAACTCCTAAAAGTTAAAAATTATAAATTTATTATATAGTAAAATTACCAGATTGTCAAGTGCCTTGTACATTTGTTCCTAAAACCCATTGGGCGCATTGATATGAAATGTGAAACATTTCTTGTTTATAAGACTCTGTTGCATTAAAATTTTCTGTATCCATCATAAATCTAAACGTATCGTAATCGTAAGTAGCTTCATAATATGCAGTAACACATTTACAAGCTTCACCTATTTTATCAAGAGGGAATTTTGCTACGATGCCAGGATCCTTACTTAGCGCATCTACACAAGAATCAGTGAATGTATCACGTTTCTCGTCGTTCCATCCTCTCATGAATGACCAATCCTGTGCCGGACTTGGAGGAGCTGTGCAGACGGCTAGGCCAGATGCTAGCACTAGCATTAAAAGGTATTTCTTCATTTTTTTCTTTATGGTTTATTGTATCAAGCAGTTCTTTAATTTCAATTAGATCTTGTTCTAAGGTCATCTCTCTGTTGCAGCTTAAGATTATTTTTAATTGACTGTGCTGTAGGAACAGCCTTGTTAATTTCTTTCCACATATCTAATTGTACTAAATTTTTGATGCCTTTGTCAAGTAAATTCCAAGGCATTGCGAGCGGAGTTAACAATTTTTTAAACACACTAGGATTTAACTGTTTTAGGAAATATCTTAAGAACATAAAATCAAAGTAATCAAACTCAAAGCCATTTCCTCTCGAACCTAAGTGCATCTCAAATAATGACCCGTACCATCTATTAGCCCTGATTAACACTGCACGGATTGCAAAGTGTTTAAAATTAGGATATAGCTGGATACTGCATTCTCCAATTGATGTATTAAAATATGTCCTACCCACTGTAGGTCCTGCAGGTACTTTATCTGGTCTTTGAATACTCATTTTTTCTCCTCTTTTGAGTATTTATTTGTTTTCAAGTTGTTGCTCACGTTTTTCAAGCTCACGTTCTTTATTCCATAATTCTTTTTCTTTTTCGGCAAACTTGCCTCTCCATACACCTTCATCTGGCCAACAAAATCTTGCAATATTCAATCCTGCTATAATACCAATAGCAAAGCCTAAAGCTAACATAAATTCAGGGTTTGTAAACATATTATCCTATTAAACTAAAAATGACCAATCCAGCCATTATTAGCGCACAAATTACACTTGTGCCTATAATTGCAAAAAATACTAAATCTAACATAGTTAATTTACGTAATGAGGTTCTGTATTACCGTGGCTTAATTCTGGATTAATTCGATCTGTGTGACACCAATAGTCGTGATGACATTCTGTAATCATCTTGTATACAACAAAAACAATTGCCGATGCACCAGCAAGGGCGCTTAGTGCAAGCATGGTTCCTAAAATTAAAGTAATCATTTGTTTTCTTATTATTTGTGTGAGTCTGTGTAAACTAAATAAATCATTAAAAATATAAAGCAAAGGCAACCAATGCCGATGCTTGCTAAGTATATAGCTATAGCTTCGAACACGGTGCCTTTTTATTGATTATTTTACTGCTAGTCTAACTTCTTCAAGTTTGCCTGGGTCCAATGGCACTAAGCCAATATCTCCCAAATATCCCCATTCGCCAACAGCAGCATCACTTACATATTCATCCATAAATTCCTGCATACCTAAAGTGATTTGCTTATGCTCTCCTTTACCATAAATGAATAGTGGTCTTGCAATAGGATACTCATAACTTTGAATTGTGTCCAAATTAATTTCTACACTATTTACAGTTGTGGCTTTAATCAAATCTCCATTCTCTGACAGAAAACTGAATCCAAAGATTCCAAACAATTCTGGGTCAGCGGCTAATCTGCGTACAATAAGCGTATCGTTTTCTCCTGCTTCTTCAACTGCTCCATCTTGTCTAAATGCTTCACAATCTTTCTTGTTTGCTTTCTTTATCTCTGCAGGACAACCATGATGCATTACTAGTTCTATCCAAGCATCTCTTGTGCCTGAAGTTGGAGGTGGTGCAAGGATGTGAATCTTTTGGTCTGGAAAATCAGAATTAATATGATTCCAGTTTTTTGGTTTTGGACCATTCATTGCCATTGCTTGCCACAATTCTTCTACTGTGACATTAAAGGATTTTGCAGAATTATTCTGAGCAAAAGCAATTCCATCATTTCCTACTGGAATCTCAATGATGTCTGTGATTCCATTCTTTGCACAGAGTTCACGTTCACTTTTCTTGATTGCTCTAGAGGCATTTGTGAAATCTGGATGTGTTGGTCCGATACCAGCACAGAACAATTTCATTCCTCCACCTGTTCCTGTGCTTTCTACAATTGGTGTTCGGAATCCTTTTTGACCATGTTTCTCCGCTACAACAGTTGTGAACGGATAAACTGTGCTTGAGCCTACGATAGTGATTTGATCTTTTGCAATTGCAACTGTTGCAATAAACACAAAAGAAATTAGTGCGATTAGTTTTTTCATTAGTTTCCTTTCGTATAAAAAACTAAGGGTTTTTACACCCGTTTCAGCTTAATAATTAAAAGTTAGCAAATCCTTGGAAAGCAAATCCATGGATAGCCAAGACAATTACAACTGACAATGCCAGTCCAATCATCATTTTGAAAAAGTCTCTCCCAACCAAAGGAAAGACAGTTTTAAACTTGTATTTGCCATTTACTGTTGCAAATGCAAGTTCTCGTCCTGCCAGCAAACCTACGAATACCCAGGTTGTTGACATAGGAACGTTATTATATTCTTTAAAATACCAAAGTATTAAAGAATAGATTAAATCTACAAGTGTCGCAGAGCGTACATAACTGGTATTAGTTTTACTTAAAACTACTTCTTGTATCTTTCCACCTCGCTCGTGGAACATATATGCAAGACCTGCAACAAAAACTCCGCTTATAATGATCATTGTTACTATAGGAATTTCTCTAGGTAGGAAAACAGCAATATTAGCCATATCATGGCTTAACCAGGTAAACCATAACCAACCGGTTGTACACCACTGTGCAACCCTCCACCATTTGTCATGTGATTCTGGAATATCATCCTTGGTTTCCCAATATTTGCTCACAGCTAGCCATATAACATATGCAGCAGCCGCAGCAACTAGATAACCCATTGCAGATTTTAGCAACACTTTCTCTAATACAACTGTGCTAGCAAATGCACTTAGCACGAGAAATGTAGTACTCACAGGTACACCAAACCTAGTTAGGGCTACAAGTATCATTGGTGCTACAGCATGATACCATTGAACGGGTTGATAAGGAATTTTATCTAATCTGCCGTAGGAAATATCTCCGGCATTTGTGTACCAACCATACCAAAGAGTAAACAGCAATACTGAACTTGCTGCAGCCCACATTGTGTACCATTGGAATCTTTTACTGTTACTAGCGATCCACGTGCCAAGTGTTTGCACACTGTCATTTGCGACAACAGAATAACTAGCTAACGTAAAACCTACTATTGTATAGAGTAATGTTGCATCCATTGTTTCTCCTTAAAAAGTCAATTCTAGTGTTAGCAACGCTCCGTCGTACTGTTCTTCTAATACTGAAAACGGAGCATATAATTTTATTTTAGTATCTTTTAAATTTAAGCAGACAGAAAAGTGATTACGCTTCATTAATCCTTGCCACTCTATGTCTATTACTTGGGTAGGAGTGTAAAGTTCGACAGTCTTGTTTATAAGATGCTCGGCGAACTGCTCTTCCGTTTCAAATGTAACGGGCATGTCTGTGTCATTGTCTGTCTGTGCATTTGCTGACATAGTCAACAATGCTGTGCATGCTATTAAAAATAACTTTTTCATGCTAACGTTATTTACTTAGATTATGTTAAGGAAATGTTAAGATAGTGTTAGTGTGGGGTAGGATGGACAATAAGCAGGACAAATCACAAACTACAACCGACAAATTACAAGAATTATACCCCTGTAGCAAATAGGCACCGGCGACCTAACAAAAAACAAAAATCCGGCAGTGCAGGGAACATGTAATTCCATGAGGTGGTGTCAACACCGTAGTTGGATGTGTTACTGCGAACAGCAACGTTTTTGCTTACTCCCCATCCTTGGACACTAAGCGTCAATAAGATTGTACTTGGCGAGCAAGTCAACCAAATTTTCGGTCAGTGTCACTTTAGTAGTGATATTTTTCTCTAGCAGTAGATCTTTGTAGCGATTGATCTGCTTTTTCAGCGTAGCGATCTCACGCTCAATGTTTTTGCGATATGGTTTTGTAAACACAGGAATCTCAACGTTGTCACGCTGATAAGGCATGCGCTCAGTTTTCTCCATATCTTTACGCTTTAGCTCAATCTTTCTTTCGTAGATTGCAGCGTCTTGCTGTACATCACAGTGATGCAGGGCATTCTCTAGCATGCTGACTTCATAGTCATCGCTAGCGATATGTCCCATCAGCTTGTTAATACCAGCATGATGATTAGCCTCTGCGATCATATTCCTAATTGACCAACGGGCACCGATCAGTTCGCGACGTTCCGCAATCTGCTCTGTGTGTTCCTGTTCAAGACGTGCAGTCACTCCTTGCCAATCGTCGACTAGGATAGCATCAACTGTACGATCAATGCTGTCAAAGCCATTGACGATGTAGTTAGCAATCTCGTTCTGGATTGTGTTAGCTTTACGAAGTGAAATTTGCATAAGTCTCCTTGTGTGTGTTATTCGTTTAGTATAACAGTTATTCTGGGGTTGTCAACTTCTTTTTTAATATTTCTACAGCTTCATCTAGCAGTTTAAACGGTTTATCATGGAAAGATACAGAATATATAATTTCTAAAACCTTAGCGATATCGGTATCAGGTTCATGATGCATAATCCTGTAAAAATCACTAGTACCTGTGTGTGTAATTGCAAGATGTGCCTTTAGTATAACTGTTTTTTGTTTTTCTAGATACCATACTGCTTTCTTAAGGTCTTCTACGCCGTTCTTGTCTTTGTAACGGTATACATACTTAAACGCATTACCTAAACAAAAATTCATATACTGTATGACATCAATTGCTTCTACACCACTTGGGTGATTATTATAGTGCTTTGGATGATTTACTTTTTCTGTCATTTATTAGTTGATAAAAATGGGTCGCGGGCTAGCACCATACTAGCATGTTCTACAAGTCCAAACGTATCATCAATACTCTGCAAAACAATTGATTCATCAAATTGTTTGCAACTGTATAAATCAAATTGCATTACAGCAGGATCTACTTCGTCCCAAATGTGTAATGCAAGATGGCTTGTCTCTATAGCAGCAATCGCTGTTACACCTTTGTTGTTCTCTTTGTCACAATAAACAGCAACAGGATCTATTAAGATCTTCATATCAATTGAATGGATTAATTCTTTCATCCATTCTTCAATTAATTCTAAATCCTGTAGTGCTTTGGTATGTTTTACTGAAGCTCTTATAATGTAATGTTTATGTTCTAGGAGCGGACTCATTATAGTTCTCTAGTTTTGAAATCTTATCATTGATCTTTGTAAGAGTGGTCATTACATCTGGATCCCATCTGTTTACAAGATCGTCTAGTAATTTTTGCTGTAATTTAATGATGCTCAGTAAACTGCTAGTTTCAAAAGTATTGGCCTGTACTTGAGCTTTTGTATCATCTACGATAAATTCTTTTACATTTCTTGCCATAGCTTGTCCTATTTCAGTCTGAACTAGTTTTTTTAGGTAATCTTGTATCATAAATGGTATCACCTTTTTCTCCTGATTGTTGAAAAATATTATCCCAATTGGTATAAAAAGTTTTTGGATCTTTTATTTTCCTAAAGGTAGATCCTTTTCCACCTGCCCATTCACCGTGCATATTACTCCTATTTTACCCAACCTGTGTGAACAAATTCTGATTGTTTTGTTGTTGTACCATCACCATTATCTGTTTCATATACAACCCTTTTCGTGAAAGAATGCATACCTATTACTCCTTCTTCTCTAAGGACGTATTCTAATGTACCCATAAAATAACCTGCTCCTCCTATCATTGCACGGGTAGCACCGTGTTTACGACAAATTTCTGCAAGTTCTTTTGCCCTTCTAACCATATCTTTATGATTAGGCGGTTCTTCAAATGTTAATAGATTTCGAACTTGTTGTTTGTTCTCTGGTTCAAAGACCCCTAGATCTAACTGTGTCTGTGTTGCTTCGTGTTGTGTTAGATTTAATATCTTATCAGCCATTTCATCTCCTTGTATGTTATTTACCCTACGTAAAGATGCCTGCGCTAATACGTTCGCCAGTTCTAGCCATGTTTCTCTGTTTAATACAATTTCATTATGATGAAATGTGTTGTGTCTTATTAGCTGCCACATTGCCTTACACTTTTCAATGAAAGACATGGGTTGATTAACAAATGTAAGGTATAGTTGATCACATAAAAGTTCGTCTTCTGCAAATCTACTAAGATGAACAGCATGGCTAGGATCATAACAATCACAACCAACATAAAGTGCTAGATCTTCTTCTGTTTTATCATTTTTGTATAGTGGCATTTCTTGCTTCAACCTCGAAAGGATTATTCCAATAACCGTATCTACAACTGTAGTAAAAATATTTTAGAACAAATTTAAACCAACCATGCTGTTCAAACTGTGCCATGTGCGCTTCTTCATGCTTGCGTAAATTTTCGTTGTCAAGAGATTTATAGTCAACATACCAAGCAGTATCCTTAGAAATTGTAATAGCTGTAAACGGCAAATAACTAAAAAATCCTCGCCAAATCATAGGCATTAATTTATGCGTTTTCAAAGAAACTCCTCCCCATTACAATGTAATCTGCTCCTAAGTCATACGCCTCTTGTGGAGTTGCAATCCTTATTTGATCATCTGCGATCGTATTATGTCTAATTCCTGGACAAATTTTCTTTAGCTCAGTTTTCGGAAGATATTGTAAATCTTGGGCTGAACATATCATTCCATAAAATCCATTGTCTTCCATTAGCCATATTGTTCGAGAGTATATGTCTTCTACAGATGATCTAAAAACCTTGTCGATATCCGCAAAATTCCAACTAGTCAAAACACTTACGCCTAACAGTTTAATTTTGTCCGCATATTTGCTAAGACTTTCGATCGCAGCTTTATTATTAGTCATATGGACAGTTACCATCTCACATCCATCGTCAACTAATCTATCTAATACTCCGCACATTGTGTTAGGAATGTCATACAGCTTGTAATCACAGAATATGTTATTATAGTTTTTACCAATGTACGGATATAAATTGTGATTTAATTTAAATCCCCACACTTCACTTTGCCATCTACTGATAATTTCTTCTGCCATTGGTACAGAATAATTATCAAGTGCTAGTATTACTTTTGATTTATCATAATCCATTATTCTTCTCGCAAGTTATCTTCATATCCTTCCCAAACATTATCGTTTCCAATAAAGTATTCAGTATCATGCCATTTCTTATTCATCCAACCTACGAAAGCATAATATCCTTTGCCAACAGACTCGGCAAAATCATATTCACAATCAATCGGAACCTTGTCATAATAAGCTAATTCAACCATTTCTCCTAGATTCGTTTCAATATAACTAATTGCAAACTTTTTAGGGTTAAAATCTTCTCCATCAGTTTCAACAAACCAAGTACCAAAATTTCCTTTTTCAGCACTGTACCACATCAATACTGGAATATACTCTGAATCTTCGGGTGGATCCTCAGGTTCCGTTTCATCAGCATAACATTCTCTACTGTTCAATGGAAATGGAGAAAATTCTATTTCGTTTTCATCATAAGCCCAATCATCATTTCGGTCAGTTACCTCTGAAACAATAAATTTGCTATCAGCGGCATAGCCTGTTAGGTGTTCTAAATCATCAACTTCGTTCCAAGCTACAAATTCTTCACCGTCATCTAAAACAGGAGGACTATCAGAATCAATATTATCTTCATCTTGCCATTCTAATCCCAATAAATGCTGTTGTAAATCATCAGTATCTTTGTCTTGCCAATATCTCACAAAGTCTGCGCTTACAGTACCAACAGTAAGTTCACCACCATATCTTTCGCCAACTACTCTAAATTTTCGTTTTGTCATAGGTTTTCTCTCATAAATATCTAAAAACGATGCAGTTATTTCACAAATTTCATCTATAATTTTTTTCTCTTCTTCTTCTGTCATTTTGTTGCAAAATTTTCTAGTATCTTGTAACCATCTTGGCTAACGTGATAATGTTTAAATGCTCTTTCAGGATGAGGCATTAGTCCGAGGACATTTCCGCGGTGATTATAAACCCCAGCAATATTATTTGTACTACCATTTGGATTATCAGAATATCTATATGCGACATTTACTAACTCTGGATGTGGGTGATAGTAATTGCCCATACCGTGGGCAATAGGAACCTTATAATCTTCGTTTTCATTATATATAGTAACAGGTTTACAGATAAATTGCAAGTTCTCATTTTTCCTTAATGTACCGGGCAGTAAATCTAATTCACATAGTATTTGGAAACCATTACAAATGCCTAGTGCTTTCTTTTCATACAATCTGATATGCCTCTCTATTTCAGCGACTGCAGGACTAAATGTAGCAAGTTTACCTGCTCTCATGTAATCACCGTAGCTAAATCCACCCGGAAATATATACATGTCATGCATTTTAATGTTCGTGTCTTTGTGCCATATCCTGTTTACCCGTAATCCAGTATAGGTTTTTAAAAAATCTACTGTTTCTGCGTCGCAGTTGCTGCCTGGAAATATAATTACTCCTACAGTATACATTAGTGCTCCATTAGTCCGATTGCTCCAAATACTGGAGTTGGTAAAATATTTTGTCCTGAAGTTTCATTGTAAAAACTAACATTGCCACTAACGATAGGAAAGTCAAGTTTTTCACAAATCCTGGCCATTCCGTCTATTGTTTCTTTAAATTCAAACATGATTTCCGGATTTTCTGGATTGCCAAAATTTAAACAGTTTGTTAGTGCAATAGGTTTGGCTCCTACATTAACTAATTTATCATAAATGGAGCTTATACAAAATTCAGCACCATTTTTAGGATTAACAAAACTATGATAAGGAAAGCTATCTGTATAGATAGCAATACGTTTATCCTTACCACGTTTGTCTTTCTTAGGGATCTCTATTACGGCAACTTCATCCCGGATACCTTTAATAGTATTTCCTTGTACTTCACTGTCATACTGTGACAGTATATTTTCAGTTCTGTGCGGATACTCATATACAATTTCAGCACGAGTTCCTACGGGTTTCCATGGTCTATCTAATTCTGGAGGATCTAAACAACTTAATGGAAAATTACAACAAACTTTACCATCTTTGTAAACAACAAAATTACCATCACTAGTTAGATGACCAATTTCAACACAATCTAGGTCCCACTTACGGAATATTGATTTAGCTTCTTCTATACCCCATTCGTGTACTACAAATAGCATACGCTCTTGCGACTCACTTAACAGTATTTCCCATGCTTCCATACCCGTTTCTCTTAGTGGTACTTTGTCTAGATCTAGTTCAACACCACATTTTCCTTGGAATGTTGCAGAGCCGCCTTTTATACCGATTTCAGTTACTGAACTTGTAAGTCCTGCTGCTCCCATATCTTGTGCTGCAATTACATGCCCTGTTTCGGCAAGTTCAAGACAGGCTTCTATAAGTAATTTTTCTAAGTATGGATCACCTACTTGTACAGTAGGACGTAAGTCTACGCCATCTGTAAAACTATCACTTGCCATTACGGCACCACCGATTCCGTCTCTTCCTGTTTTAGCACCTACATATAAGAGTTTGCCTGGATCTTTTGGCCCGCACCGTAATGCACGACCCCTTGTGTGACCTACAGCCATTGCATTTACTAATGGATTTTTTGCATAATGCTTATGGAATGTTATTTTACTACTCACAGTAGGTACTCCAACACAATTGCCATAATGTGTTAAGCCCTTAATCACACCGTCCATTACACGTTTACTATCACTTGAAAACGCAGGATCTCCAAAGAATAGATTATTAGTTAAAGCAATTGGTCTAAAACCCATTGTAAATATATCTCGTAATATACCACCTACACCAGTTGCCGCACCCTGGAATGGCTCAATATAACTTGGATGGTTATGAGATTCCATTTTAAACGCAATCTTATCAGATCCTCCTATGCTTATAACGCCTGCATTTTCTCCAGGTCCAGAGAAAACATATTTGTTATCTGTATACAATCTTTTTAAGTGCGGTTTACTTGTTTTATAGCTACAGTGTTCGCTCCACATAGCGTCAAATACCGCTAATTCGGTAGGAAAGGGTTTACGCCATATCCTATTTTCAATTAGTTTTGATTCTTCTTCAGTTAACATAACGACTTAACTCTTGATTTACTAGATTACCTACCTGTTTATTGCCTTCTATTGTTAGATGGCCTTGGCGATGTGTTCTAAATGAACTCAATGATTCAATGCAGTTATCACAATTTAATGTAACTGCATTGGAAAATTTTTCTTTATTTCCGTAATTAATTATATAAATTGGGATTTTATTTTTTTTTAAGGTGTCTAAAAACCAGTGTTGATGAACAAAAGATACAAGGTGCCGTGTAGGAGATTCTTCAATATGTAGGCAGAACTTAAGAGTGCTTTGCTCATTAACATAATTTTCTATTTTATATTTAATATATTTAAAAATATTTATTTTACCTATTAAACCAGGTTTGTTTACATAACTGTTTAATATGTGTGACATCATTGAAGAATTTTGGCTAACTAAACAGTATTTTTCCAGAAACTCACCTGTGAATGCATGCCATTTTGTATTATTAGCTAAATATTCTACAGACATATGCTTATACCAATTTCTTTTGAAAACTGTCAGTCTACCTGGGTGTGTGTTTTGTATTATACAAAAATCATAATCTTTAATATCTATAACTTTATCAAAAATTAATTGACTCCAAAACATCCAACCAAGTCCTGCTCCAGCATATACATATTTTTTATCTTTTTTTATCACGTCTACAAATGACCACCAACCATCCTTGCTAGCAAAATATTCTTTTTTCTCATTATGAGGTTTGAAACTTCCTAACGAATGGCTGCAGCCTAAAATTAAAACTTTACGCATTTAAAGTATAGTCATATAGTAATTCGTTGACAAAAATGTTTTTAGCAATATCATCTATGTCAACATCATCTTCAACTTCTAGATAAAATATCTGCCCTACGGAAATGTGAGTGATTTTTGAACTTTTTCCTACACTGTTCAGTATTGTTTCGCCCTCTACGTCTTTGATTCCACTTCGCAGCTTTGTCTGTATCGTTACTTTCTTCATTTTTTCCTATATCAGTCCTGTAAATCATATTTGCAAAATCAATCTTGTTAATAGCATTATATACTTTTTCGCTTGCTTGGTCAACGGTATCACCTAAAGCAGTAACATTTAATACCCTGCCTCCGGTTGTTTTATACTTACCAGTGTTTTCATTTAGTTCAGTACCAGCGTGAAAAACTACTACGTCATCAAGATCGTCTAACCCAGTAATTTCATGTCCTGTAACATATTCTTGAGGATAGCCCTGTGAGCATAGTGTAACAGTAACAGCAGCACCTGTTTTAAATTTAGGCTCTGGCAATTTATCTAATGTTCCATTTGTGATTGCTTCTAGATAAGGATATAAATCATCTTCCATTAACATCATTAATACTTGACACTCAGGATCGCCAAATCTAACATTGTATTCAATTACATACGGGCCATCTTTTGAGATCATTAAGCCTACATAAAGGATTCCTTTGTATCGCAATCCTTCTAGTCGCATTCCATTTAATGTTGGAAAAACAATTTTAGTTTCAATTTCTTTGGCTAGTTTTTCGTCTATGCCTGGATGCGGACAATATGCGCCCATACCTCCTGTATTAGGTCCAGTATCTCCGTCCCCTAATCGTTTGTGGTCTTTGCAGAACGGAAGCATTTTATACGTTTCTCCGTCTGACATAACAAAACAACTTGCTTCAAATCCTTCAATAAAATCTTCGAATAGTACTTTATTAGAAGGGGAATTAAAAACATTGTTAGTAAAAATATGTGGAAGATGGCTCCAAGCCTCTTGTTTAGTTCGTGCAATTACTACTCCTTTTCCTCCGCAAAGACCGTCTTCCTTAATTACTACAGGCGTTTGGTCATCACGCATATTATCCATATCAAAAATAGCCTGATTCATACCGTCTGGACTCCTTGTATATGTCATCCATCTAGCAGTAGGTATATCATGCCTTTGCATAAACTGTTTAGCCCACAGCTTGCTGCTTTCTAATCTAGCAGCAAGCATTGACGGTGCTACAATATGTTTATGTGCATGCCTATCAGCGATGCCTCCTGCTATTTCTTTCTCCGGTCCCACTACTGTTAAATCAGCTAAACCGTCTACAATACAATGATCATGTTTTTCTAATTTCCAACGTATCGCATCTTCCCTGCCACCGTCGCCTATGACAATGATCCGTTTACCTCGTCCGTGGCAAGGATTAAGATGTTTAAGAGTTGTCCCAAGCGGTGTCATTTAGTGCCTTTACTTCTGCTTCTCTTTTTGCACGAGCTGCAACAATCTTATCACTTAGTTCGTTGTCTGACAAAGCTAAGATTTCACAAGCTAATAGTGCTGCATTTGTGCTATTACCAATTGCTACTGTAGCAACAGGTACTCCACGTGGCATCTGTACGATGCTTAGTAAACTGTCTAATCCTTCTGCTGTGCTTGTACGGATTGGTACTCCAATAACAGGAAGGGTTGTCATTGCGGCAAACATACCTGGTAGGTGTGCTGCTCCCCCTGCGCCGGCAATAACAACCTTAAACCCATTTGCTTTTGCATTTTTACTATATTCAATCATTTCAAGTGGTGTGCGGTGTGCAGATAAAATACGTTTGTCGTAGCTTACTCCATATTCTTCAAGCACATCACATGCTGCTTTCATTACATCCCAATCACTAATACTGCCCATTACTATTGCAACATCGGCCATTATTACTCCTGTAAAACTTTGTTAAAAATATAATCTACATTCTTTGTATACTGTGTTAAACCAAAATATTCGTTTAATTCTTCTTTTGAAAATAAGTCTTTACTCATTATTGCATATCTAAAATTATCAGTGTTATTATGAGCTGCTTCTTGTACAATCTTGTACGCATCTTCTCGTGTCATACCTTTGTCAATCAATGCAAGCAGGATACGTTGTGAAAAGAATGTTCCTCCTTGTGACCAAACATTGTCTCGCATACGATCAGTATTTACATACATACGGTTAACAACATCTGTTAAACGATCCAATGCAAAACTAAGATGTGTAAACGTATCAGGCAGTGCAATACGTTCTAAACTGCTGTGGCTAATGTCTCGTTCATGCCACAGTGCTACATTCTCCATAGCCGGTGTCAAGCTCATACGGACGGCCCTCGCTAATCCTGTTAAGTTTTCTGTTAGTATAGGATTTTTCTTGTGCGGCATTGCACTAGATCCCTTTTGTCCAGGCGTAAAGCTTTCAATTACCTCGCCTACCTCCGTCCTTTGTAGATGCCTAATTTCTACTGCTAGTCTTTCAATGCAACTTGCCGTGATACTTAAATGACTGAATAACAGTGCTAGCCTATCTCTAGGTACGACCTGTGTTGCAATATCTTCTGCAGGAATTCCTAGTTTGCTTGAGAGCGTGGTTTCTACCTGCGGATCAATCATGCTGTAAGTACCAATAGCACCACTGCATTTAATCCTTACCATTTCAGGCAAGTCTCTCCAAAGTGCTTTCGCACAACGATCAAATCCTGCATAATGTGTAAGCAGTTTTAATCCAAATGTCATTGGCTCTGCGTGTACACCATGTGACCTACCCATGCAAATTGTTTGTTTGTATAGTACAGCTTTTTCTTTTATAGCAGCTTTGAGGTCAGACAGTCTATTAAGGATTAACAAGATAGATCTTTTCGTTAAAATTGCCTGTGCAGTATCAATAAGATCTTGGCTTGTCATTCCGTAATGTATGTGCTTTGCAGGCTCACCTATTACATTACTTAAATGTGTTAAGAATGCAATAATGTCATGTTTTGTAACACGTTCAATTTCTTCAATCTTAGCTACAAAATCTCCTGCAAAACATGCTTCACGCAAACTATCCATCGTCTTAGGAGTATCATAAGGAATTTTACCTAGGTCTGCAAATATTTCACAAACCTTATGTTCTACATCAAACCAAGTTTCATATTTTTCTTGCTCACTCCAAATAGCAGCCATTTCCTGATCTGTATATCTATTGTGCATTTATCCTCGTTAATCCATAAGGTGTTGGGTACTTGCCTGTAATACAAGCAGTGCATAATTGATTTTCTTTTTTCCTAATGCTGTTCATAAGCCCTTCCAAAGTAAGATAATGCAGACTATCAGCATTAAAATCGTCAGCATTAGGGGCAGTGCTTCCTGCATATAACTCCTGTTCTGTTGGAAAATCTATACCATAATAACATGGCTTGATAATAGGTGGACATCCTATCCGTATGTGTACTTCTCTTACTTCACACCAATCTTTTAGTATTGCTACTAATTCTTTTAATGTGCTACCTCTTACTATGCTGTCATCAACTAGGAATACTGTTTTACCTTTAAGTACTTCTTTAATAAAACTAAATTTCATCCTTACACGTTCACGCCTATTAGTGCTTTCAATAAACGTCCTTCCTATCTGATGATTTTTAATTATAGCTTGTTCGTAAGGTAATCGCAAGCTATTTGCGTAACTATTTGCTGCAATAAAACTTGTTTCAGGCACAGGTACTACAACTTGATCAAACGGATCATAAAATTCTGTTTCTTCTTGTGCAAGCGCCTCTCCTATCGCAGTGCGTGTATGATATAAACTAACATCATCCATCTTACTTCCACTGTTTCCAAAGTATATGTACTCAAAGAAACAGTGCTTCCTTTCTGCTTCTGCAAATTTATGTATATGCCACCACTTGTTTGGCATATCTACGCTAATTGCACATCCTGGCGGAACATCAAATGATTTTATTTGTAAGTTATCTAGCACAGAGCTTTCACTTGCAACTACAAGATAGTCTTTTGTCATTCCATAAACCAATGGATGGAATCCGTGTTTATCTCTGCTAGCAAAAAATCTACCTTGTGCATTAAGGAAGCATAAGTTCCAAGCACCGTCAAATTCACCATCTAACTTTCGCAATATATCTTCAAAGTTTAATGCATCAGTAGGAGTCTTAGTTTGCATTTCTCTGCTGAGATAATGCATAATTACTTCTGTATCGCTGTCGTAGGTCATGTTATAACCTACAGACTCTAGCTGCGATTTGAGTGAGCTGTAATTTGCTAAATTACCATTGTATGCAATACTAAACCATTTTGATAATCTACCGTGTGGACGCTCAAAAGGTTGTGCAAGTGTGTCAGAATCGTCGCCACTAGTCGCATAGCGGACATGGCCTATTCCAATGTTACCTGCATAGGTGTTTTTTATATGTTGTAGTTTTTCTTTATGGTTGGTACGGAAAACATCGTCTACTTTTCCGTTGTCTTTGTAGGTTTGTAAGATGCGTTTGCGGTTTTCGTTGTATGTAGTAATGCCAGCACTTAGTTGTCCCCTATTTTGTAAATCCATTAATGCTTTTACAAGTTCAGGTACAACGTTTCTGTCTTTATCGAAGGAAAATATTCCTACTATTCCACACAAATTATTTCTCGTTTGTAAAAATGTCTGCTAGCACAGCCATTCGCATTATCAAACCATTACGCATTTGCTGGAAATATCTGGCTCTAGGATCGTTGTCAAACCAAGTAGGAATTTCTTCATTTCGTGGAAAAGGGTGCATTACAATAGCATGTTCTGGAATATGTTTTATGTGCTCTTTCCGCATACGATAGCTACCCTCACTTCCACGTTCTTTCTGCACCCGTGTTAAATAATATACATCACTTGCTGGCCATATGCTTTTATCAAATGTATCAATGAAATGTTTCTCGCAATCAGGTAATGCTTTATCTAAACTATGTACAGTCCTTCCGTTTTCAATATCGCCAACAAAAGTTACAGTTAAATTGTCTAATCTCTCAAATTCTTTATGTATAGTGTATAGATCTGCTAGTGTTTGTGTAGGATGTTCGCCGTTACCATCGCCAGCATTAATCACGGGTACTTCTGATACAAAAGCCGCCCTTGCAGCTTCTCCTGCAGTCCTGCTCCTTAATACAATAGCATCGCAGAATGTACCCATTGTCCTTATAGTGTCTTCTAAGTTTTCACCTTTAGCTACTGAACTATAATTAACATCATTGATACTAATAACTTTACCGCCAAGCTTATACATAGCACTTGCAAAACTAGAGCTGGTCCTTGTACTTGGTTCGTAAAATAAGTTTGTTAAAATTTTATTAAATTTATAATTGATAAATGTATTTTCTATACAATGTGCTGAGGAAAGTAAATGGGGTATGTTTGCATCTGTGATACTAATTAAATGTTTCATAAACCTTTTTTAAATGGAGCCGCAGAGAGGAATCGAACCCCCCACCTACTGATTACAAGTCAGTTGCTCTACCAAATGAGCTACTGCGGCGGTGTCCAATATATGATTAAAAAAATTAGGAAAAATAAAGAAGCAAAGAAGCTTCCAAAAAATAATAAATTACTTAATATTTTCCTTATCATAGTCCTCTAAATTTGCAATAACGGATTGTAAATCTTTATACTGTCGTTGTAAGGTTAAAAAGTCATTCCTTAATTCTGTCATTTTTCTATGTTTTTCTTTTATCTGTCGTTCTATATCTGCACAAATATTTCTAAGTGTTGCTAATGACGAAAAAGTAGTGTGTTGATCCATAACAATTTATTTATTAGATTGTAGAAAATTCCTCAACGGAAATAATTCTATCATATCTAAAACTACGCCAATCCATAGCATTAGTATCCCATACTGTCACAGTTTTATCATTAGATTTACTTTCAGTTTTTGGTAACTTGTCTTTTGGAATTAGATCTGTTTGTTTAGTACAGGTCATTTTCCTTTCGTCACCGTCAAGTTTTTTAAATGTTACAACAAAAATACCGTTTTTGAGATTTTGCTCTAGTATATCCTTTGCAGGTATTCCTTTAATATCGGCAATGCGAGATGATATTGTAGATAAAGTCATAGTAATAAACTACTCTAAAATATTAAAACTTGAGTCTGTTTTTTTCCATTCTGTATGATAAGTAATTTCATGAACTTCGTTATAATTTAAATGTTCTTTAAAATCATCCAATTCGGGATCTGAAAGTTCCAAAATATCATCACTATGTGATTTTATGAAAGTTTGGTATGTCAATCCATCTTCAGATAACTTACTGAACATTGGTCCACATATACAAATTTCCTCACAAGGTGTACCATCTTCATGGTGATGAGGTTCTCCTTCATGAATAAAGGCCTCATCCGTCATATTACATTGCTCTAAATTATATATAGCAAAAGTTTTAAATACTTGATCATTGTTATCTTCGGCATTCGGATGCCTAACAAAATTTTCTGAAATAAATTGATAATAAAATTTGTGGCTTAAATTTGGTCTAGTTTCAGTTATTACATATAACATTCTGCTCATTTACACGTCTCTTTTCTCGATATCCATTACCCTACCATTATCACTTGGTGTTAGTGAAGTTTGTAATTTAAAGATCTTACTAGCAACTGCTGACCTATCGTCAGGTGATATTCCACCAGGATCAATTGCATAAAAAATTGCTAGTTTAGTATTTGCAAAACCTCTCATAACGATTAAATTTGTCATCTTTGCAGATGCGTAGCCTGCGAGACTCCATCCATGATCATCTTTAGGTAAATTAAAATTCCCCCAACCTAGTTGCCAACCTACTGTTGTTTTATTATTTATTTTATCTCCAAGTTTACGTAGAAGGTAAACAGGCATTTGGTTGTTTATCCAATGAGACTTTGACCATGAAAAAAGTTCATCGCGACCAAATTCTGTACCTGTAAAATGTGTGCTCATTGGAGGCCCAATTGAGTTTTGATTGAAGAAAACGGCGTCTAATGAAGGTAGTTTGTTTGCAATACTTTCAACATCATCTGGTGTAAAGGTATTCCAATTAATATTTAAAGGTTTACAACCATCTGGAATAACAGATCCCATACTCCAGACAGACCAGTTGTTTTGGAGATAAATTTTAGTTAGCTCTAAACCAAATTTTTCTCCTGCTCCTACAAGTAAAATATTTTTCATAGTCTTACCTAACGATGTAAAATGACAGAGTCTGCAAGTCCATATTCTTTTGCTTTTTCTGCGCTCATAAAATTATCTCTATCCATGTCTTTTTCTAATTGTTTTACAGTTTTACCAGTGTTTTTATGATAAATTTCAGTTAATGCCTCTTTCCAATACTGCAATTCCTTATATTGTATTTCAACATCGCTTGCTTGGCCTTGCGTTCCCCCAAGTGGTTGATGTATCATATGCCGACTATAAGGAAGCATATATCTATGTCCTTTTGTGCCTGAACTTGCAAGCAAAGAACCCATGCTAGCAGCCTGTCCCATTACAATAGTATGCACAGGTGCCTTGATATAATTCATAGTATCATAAATGCTCATACCTGCTGTGACACTACCACCTGGTGAATTAATATAAAAATTAATAGGTTTATCAGGGTTTTGAGATTCTAAGAAAAGCATTTGCGCTACAATTAAGCTCGCACTTGTCTGGTTTACATCAGTGTCGAGCATAATAATACGATCTTTAAGCAGTCTGCTGTAAATATCATATGATCTTTCGCCCCTGCTTTCTTTTTCAATAACTACTGGTACTAAGTTAGGCATTTATCTCCTATTGATTGTGTAACTTTTTGGTCCTGGAGTGGTAAATTCCATGCCAAATTTATTGCCAATATACAAACCACGTCCATTAAATTTCATCGGGACTACAACTCCTTGGATAACAATTTCAATATACTTATTTTCTTCAAACTTATGCAGGTCTGCTAAATGACCTACACCTGAGTCTGTGCAAGTCACGTAACAATTATCCTCAAACTTTGTTTCAGACATTGAACAGCCTTACATAATTAAGTCTTGTTTCGTCTACCTTAAACTTCTTGTTATTTACAAGATCTTTAATCTTACCTTTTACTAAACGAGTTTCTCCTTCTTGGAATTCAAACTTGTTAAAAAATGATAATAGGTTACCTTCAGATTCAACGGTATAACCCCAGCGTTCAAAAGAGCTAAACCATTGCTTAGAAAGTATCCTACAAATACCTTCGAATGTCTCACCTCGAGCACCAACATGCTTGCTCTCACGGAATTCTTGTTTTACAGTCTTTTTAAGAGCAGATTCTGCTTGTTCACGTTTAACCATTTCGGGTACATAGGCAATGATACCTAACTGTGAACTAGATACTTCCTCTGCAGTAACAGCAGCAAATAAATCCTGCTGGAATTCATTTAATGTATTGCCAAGTAATCCAAGTGTATACTTATTAAAATGAGCTCGAGCTTTAGAAGCATTTTCACGATCTTCATCAGTAATGGCAACCTTGTGCATCAATGCTTCGTCGCCTTTGTAATTCCAAAAATGGTCTTTAACAATTTCCTTATTAGCCTTGTTTATGACAATATTCTTGTGATAATCATAGCTACCAAACTTAATGTAACCTTTGTTCATACGATGCGCAGCATAGGCAACAGCAAGGACTTCAAGTGTATTATACATTTTAGACTTCCTAGAAGAAATTTTGTTAAACATCACACTTCTCGCTTGAAATGGTCTTAATCACAGTATCAATATTATACATAGTAATACCGGTTTGGTCAACTTGTTTTACGAGGAACGGTGTAGTATTAATAATATTATTAATTGTGATACGTGCGTCTTCACCGTCTATATCAAGCCACTCTGTATTACCCTTACCTTCAAATTCAATAGCTGATGCAAAAGTATCCTTTAGTAAGAAGCGTTCTAACCTTTGTATAATATCTGCATCACCATACCATAAATAATTAAACGTAGCGCAATGGTCCCGTAACGGGTACCCAATTTGGTATTGTCCCAAACGGGCTTTCGCTTTATCAAAACCTGTAATACCAATCTTGCAAGCAGCTGGTTTATTAGGCATAAAATTTTTCATAAGGTATAAAAAAGCTGTTTGCATCTTAAATAACCTTCCATTGGCATTGGGCAGTTGGTAGCACAATCTTACCTACCCTTTGATTATACAAATTAATGATTGCATCATGCATTCTCCACTGGTCATGGTCCTGTGGTGCGCCGTTAAACTGGTGATTTTTAATAGCATCCTGAAGAGAAGTTTTGAGTCTTTCTTGCGCCGTGTCCGGATCTCCATATAAAGATTTTAATTCATTTCCTAAATCGATAAAAAATTGCTGGTCAAGGGTTAATCCTTGAATATCTGCATTTGCACAAATCCGTGCAACTGGTCTCCATATTTCTAAAACTGCTGCACTGTTAGGCCAAGTTTGTTTATGAAATTCTAAGCTCCTTTTTAAATAAGTGCCTGGCATCTGGTTACTATCTAAAATTTCATAAATCTCCATTCCTGAATTCACTTGTGTGAAAGGAAGATATTTACTTTTTGCATAACCTGTAGCTTTACGTTTTGCTTCAAATCCTGCATTGTGTAAAATCCTATCCATAGCTACAAATTTAGGATCTTCAATGTCTACACTAATCATATAAGCATCATAATTAGATAATTTCAGTTTATTTTGAAGATTAATGCGCTTCATATTTGTGCCAGCAAGCCAGATCAAATATTTAATTTTATCAGGAAAACCTTTTTCATAAGCGTCTTTATCACTTATCTGATCTCCGTCTATAAACCAAATTGGATATTTTGTATAATTTTTGGTTTTTAGTGTTTGGAGTGTGTGATGGCCGTCCCATATAAAATATTTTCCATCTAACTTCAAAGCACAAGGAACTATTACTGAAGTATGTTCAAAATCATTTTTTATTTTAAGGTGTTGATTAGGACTACTATCCCTTTGAAATACAGGATTCAAATAAAGTTCAGCCCACGTAACCCATGCAAATTGGACTATACCTTCTAATTCAGGATCATATGGAGGATCAGTAATTTCTATATTGTTAACTAATTGATGAAGTTTGCTGATGTCGTCTAACGGTATTTCCCCATTAGTGTAATTTAGAGACATAGCTCTTAGATCAATAAATTGTTTCTCGACCCTAAACCATATCTTAAAGCGGTCGTTTATATACTGGTCTACAAGTCTTTTTAAACTTGTGCTACTATGCATATGATTTTTTTTAGAAGCCATTATTACCTTATATTGCTACTGTTAATTTTTGCTAAGGAATCTTAGTCCATTTCTTATAGCACAAATTGTGCTTCTGAATGTAACGGATAAACAAACCAGTTTCTCTTCCATGAGCTTCTATTTCCCAAGGTAAATCATAATAGTCAATATTACTGTTTACCCAAGCACCTTTCCATAGGTGCTTACCCACTCCATAGTTTTCACGCAATTCGCCACGTGCATACTGCTTGACATGTACCATCTCGTGGCCTACTGTTTCAAGCAGGGTACGTAAACGTAAACTGCGATTTAACTCAATATCAAATTCTCGTGGACGGGAGCCTGGTTCGGTAGGTACGCAATAACCACAGCTATCATCATCACCGAAATTCTTAATGTGTACATTCAAATACAATGTACGCATTCTAGGAAACAGTTTTTCGTGACAGAAGCGCATCATGCTTTCAACATAAAACTTCTGTGTTGTACTGCCGCCTACGATGTCAATGTGCATAAGCCCTCGCTGTTGTTAACGTATAAGAGTATTATAGCATACTATTCAGATTTGTCAACTTCTTTTTTAACTTCCTGTATAATTATTGTGCCTTCATCGCCTAGTAGCACTTTTAGCTTTGTGCCTTTTGTCCATCCTTGCTCTTTCATTATTTTATCAGGTATTTGCAAAATTTTCTTATTCGGATTATCTGGATCGTTAATCAAAATTTCTCCAGAATCAAAGGTGTACGATTTGCTCATGTTTTCCAAATATCAGTTGATTCATTATTAATTTTCGTATAACCGTAACTTGTTCTTAATTTTTGATCTTTATAGTTGATACCCTTCAAGACTATATCTCCTTTGGCTCGTTCTAAGATTGGTAAAGTTACATGTTTTATATCAAACTTATGGTCTATTCTTAGTATGCACTCAATAAAATACCCTACTTCATGTCTATTGTGGGACAATACATAAGCAGGAAGTTTCATCTGTTCTTCATAAATTATAGGACAATTTAAAGATGCAACTGGTGTTCCTTTGATTATAGTTTTAATATCATTAGAACCTATATCATCACCGTCTGTTTGTGTGACACTAATATCGCAAGTAGAAAATATTGCTCCATATTCTATGCCTACTTTTGAATAATTACGATCATCTAAAAATCTTGCATATGGGGGTATTTCAACCAAGGTACCGTCCTCATATTTAATAGGTAAATCATTGCTGAAATAATCTAAAATTGCACTAGGATTTTTTCGTAAAGCTCTTGTCCAATAATCAAATCCATGCTTATCTAATTTGTAAAGGACATTATCGCCACCATGTCCATAAACTTTGATCCTATAATATTTGTAAGGATATTTAATATCGTTAATTAAGTCTTGCTTTTCTTCAGAAGTAGCCATTTGATTTCCTAAAATTCTAGGTCAGCTGCAACAATAAATCTATCGTTAGTTGATTGTAGTATTCCTGGCCTGTGCCATGTAGACCCTGGATAAATTAGCCAGTGTCCAGTCCGCCAATCAAGGAAAAATTTATTACTGCTGTTAACACCGTCTGGTGCCATTTCTGTACCAGCTTCTTTTAAATTATATACATCATCCGGCAAGTCTAAGTAGTATATACCACTCACAGTCTTAGTTGCAGGATTATGATTGTGATGATGCCAAAGGGTGTCTCTGTCTTCAGGATAGTTTAAACTAGTCATGTATGACCATGACTGGATATTACGTATTTTAACTTCTTTATTAAGGAATGCAAAGCAAGACCAAATAAAACTCATTTTTAAGTTTACAAAGTCTTGCTGCGAAGTTCCAAATACATTATAATTAGTTTGGTATTTTGGACTGTTGGTCCAATAATGACCTGTATTAATAGCTTCTCGGATATTGCACGTCATCCGATTCCGTGCATCTTTATCTATTAATGTATTCCAATCGTAGTATTCGGAAGAGAACATTTTTAATTATTTTTAAGATATTCAAGCACTGCTTCTGGAGTAGATTCAGTGTAAGGATCGTCATCAAGTCCAAGATTGTTCAATCCTTCCTCAACAAACATCTTTTCTACTTTCTTGTTGTTTACTACCATAGCATATCGCCAGCTTCGCAAACCAAAGCCCTGTGCAGGTTTGTCTACCAGCATGTTCATACCACGTGTAAATACTCCATCTCCGTCTGGTACCATTTCTACTTTTTCAACGCCTAGATCTTTCGCCCACGCATTCATTACAAAAGCATCATTAACTGATACACAATATACAGCATCAACTCCTGCAGCTTTAAATTGATCATACATTTCTTCGTACTTAGGAAGTTGTTTGCTACTGCAGGTTGGTGTAAAAGCACCTGGCAATGATACGACTACTACTCTCTTACCTTTAAAAAGATCATCAGTAGATTTATCATCCCAATCGGGTCCAACACGGAATTTAAAAGTTTTGTTAGGTACAATCATTAGTTTCTCCTTATGTGTGTGTTAAAGTGTTTCAAGATGAGTTTTTAGATCTGACAAACCTCCAATAAACTCGCCTTTTACAAAAAATTGGGGGACGTCTTGAGATTTAGTTACTTTCATCAGAGATCCAAACATAGACTTGTCGCATGTGACAGTTGCAAATTTAATGCCTCGTTCCCGCATTAACTCTGCTCCTTCTTCACATTTTTCACAAGCCGGAAAGGACTCATGCCGAAATACAACTGAACCAGTAATATCTAATTGCATTGTTTTCCTTATGTGTGTGTAAAAGTTTATATTAACAAATTAAAATTTGGATGTCAAGTTTTTTTATCTAGACTTTTTAAGGATGCCTATTTGAGCTTTACCTTGACTTCTCGCATCAGGATCAAACATAGGTAGTGAAAAAGCTAGTCTATCTAAAACTGGATCTAAATCATCCACATGGAAATAGATACTAGTTCTAATGTCTTTTTGTACAATCAAAAACCTGTCATCTCCTTGAGAACTACCGTAATTTTTTACAGCTATTTTTATTAAATCATGTTGATTTACATTTTGCCCTTTACTTCCTACTGTTTTAACTAAAGCCTGAGCCCCAGGATCTGTAAAAAGTGCTGACAGTATTTCAGTTGATTCTGTTGGACCTAAATTATTTTGTGTTAAGAAGGCTGAATAACTATTAGCATTTACTCTAGCTTTCATTAATTGTTTTGTTTTAACAAGATCGCCTTTTGCAATAGTGCTCCAAAAATCTTTATTATTATATAGAGATCCAAGTGTGCCTTTTGTAGGAGTTAATCTACCGCCACTAGATGTCATACCTCCTTTGACCTCAATACCTTGACCATCTATAGTAATATCCCCTTTAGATCCGGTTAAAGAAATATTTGGACTTAGAATGGCTAAGGCAAATTCTCCTGGACCTTTATTATCTACTCTAAATGCAGGATCATTGAACATTACATCAAATAACCTTCTAGAGAACGGTGTACCAACTAACCAATCGTCCCAGCCGGCAATAGTTTGCAATAACGCCTTAGTATCGATATGATTTTTTTGTCCAAGTGTATTAGCAAATTCAATTTTTTCTTCTACTGTTCCTTCGCATTTATTAATAGCTCTAACCAACCCTTCAATAAACCCCGATCCATATGTTTGGTCTGTTTCTGGTGTAGTATTTTCGGGTTGCACAAATTGCCATATTCGATCAACAATTTTACCATCATTTGCCTGCACCTTTGTTGATACAGTATTCCATATTTCATCAATCCAAGGCGGATTATCTGCTAATTTTTGGTTAATACGATTAATTTTAACTTTTTGATCTCTACTTAATTCTGCTTCTCTTACAAATTCTCTATAACGCATTATCAATTCCTTTTAGATATTTATTCAATATTAGGGAATAACATATCCTTACAGAAAGTATCAACCATTGCTTCGTCTAATCCTAAACTCTTCATTACTTTAGGTGTGTGCGGATTTTGTTTTTGATGATTACAGTAGTGATTTTGTGCAACTTTAACACCATCACCGTCTAAGTAATTGTCGTATTTTCCTACTTCTTCCATATACATGTGGAGATTTGCAACTGCAATGTCAATGATCTGTTGCGCTTCTTCATCTGTGTTGACATTGCCTGCTGCTAGCATCTTGTCAGTAAAAATACGTTTAGCCCAATCTGGCAACTCTCTCTGTTTATTAGGTACAAAATCTCGTACACTGTCAAAATATAAATTAAGCATAGGGTGTATGCGATAAGCACTTGGCGAAAAGTCATGGAATGCTCCTGTCATTTTGTTCTTTCCTGCAATAACATCAAACCCGTATATAGGACTGGGGTTTGTAAGGATAGGAAATACACAAACATGCATCATCCATAAACCCTTTGTATCACGTGCATCAACTACATCAATATGTGCTCTACGTACAGATTTATTAGCAAAAACACGATTAATCCAGCCACTAGCAGGCTGATTAAAAGCATCAAGTCCGTGTTCTTCATATTCAGTGCAGGTGTCTTCAAAAATCTTTATAATGTCATTCTGACATGTTATCAGTTTGTTCCAGATAATGCTCACAGTCCAGTTCCATCATTTCTTTAAAGAGTTGGGTTGCAGAATCAAAAGCATAACGTGCTTCGTCTGCCATATCGTCATTTAATTTTTCTCTAATCATAGTTTTAATTTTATCAATATCTCCTTCAAATTGAAACATAGATTTTAAACCAGGAACTTTCCGTGCAATCATTTGTCCGCCGCTTAAATCCCCCATATGGAAGGTGTAAATATGTGCCATTAATTTTTCTGGATCATTCATACAACCTTTCATGTGAGCAATATACTCATTTGTGCTTGGTAAAGTTTGTGGAGGTTCTTTTTCTTTCCACAAGTGATTAAAATCAGCAATAATTGCTTGATGCCTTTGAACACTTGGTATACCGTCAAACAAACCATGCACTCTGCCCATAGCTTCAAGTAAATCGTATCTTGGATGCAAATTGTATAAAAATGTTGCGTAAAATTTAGGATGGATGTTCCCACTCATCATTATTTTTACAAATTCTTGCCTTTCAGCATTCTTATGATGCTCCCAGGTTAAGTCTTTCAAGCTCATTCTTTTTCCATTAGTATACCAAGGGGAAATCCTTGTTGTCTCGCACATTGGGTAGCTTCAGTGGTTTTTTGTTCTGCAATTTCAAACATGTAGGTTCCTACAACAGCACTACCTTTTTCATGTACTTGCAGCATTACCTTTTCTGCAGATTCGCGTGAATGTTTAAATACAATCATTAATAATTCAATAACAAACTCCATTGGAGTTGTATCGTCATTCATAAAGATAACATTCCACTTACCGGGTTCTACAATTTCTTTCTTAATTTTCTCATCAATATTGATTTCTTCAATAGTTTCTGTAGTCATTTTTATCCTTATTTTAAGGGAGGTTGCCCTCCCTATAGTATTTAATTACTCTTCGTTATATTTGATAGTAAATTCTTCACCTGCAGAAATTTTAATCTTCTTAGGCTGTAATGCTTCGGGAATTTCTCTCCGTAAACGAATGTTTAGCATACCTACAGAAAGTCTAGCTTCTACAACTTCAACATAATCTGCAAGAGCAAATTCTCGCCTAAAGTTCCTAGAACCAATGCCTTTATGGACGTAATTAACTTGTTCTTCTCCTTTAGGTGAGGTACCTTCAATTCGAAGTACATTAGATTCTTGAGTAATTTCTAGATCATCCATACTAAACCCTGCTACTGCTAGGCTGATAACAAACTCATTATCATCTAGTTTCGCAATGTTGTATGGAGGATATGAATTACTTTGACTATTAGCAAAAGTTCTTTCTAATTCGTCAAATATTCTATCAAATCCAATTGTAGCTTTGTAATATGAAGGTAAGTCGAGAGTAGTTAGTCTTGTCATTTTTTTTCTCCTTTAATAAGCAAGATTAGTAGTGGACCCGACCATCGGCATCCACTGTTATTTACCAAAAACTCAATTAAGCAGCTTCGGTAACTTCTCCTTCAACAACATTGTCATCATTTGCTCCTGTTGTTGCTTCGGTCTTTTTCTGCTTTGCAGCAAAGACTGGCGCAACTGCTTCATGTAGTGCAGTTACTTTTGCGGTCATATCTTCTTTATCTTCGCCTTTAATAGATTCTTGCAGCTCTGTAACAGCAGTTTCAAACTTTGTACGTTCTTCTTCTGTTAGATCGTCTTTGACTTCGTCAAAGTCTTTCTGATAAGTGTGGACAGCAGCCTCTGCAGAATTCCGTGCGTCAACAAGCTCTCGCTGCGCTTTATCTTTATCTGCGTTCTCTTCTGCATCCTTAATCATTTTTTCTACTTCTTCTTCACTAAGTCCACTTGAGTCTTTGATTGTAATCGCCTGCTCTTTGCCTGTTGCCTTATCTGTAGCACTTACACTTAGGATACCATTTGCATCAATATCAAACGTAACTTCAATTTGTGGCAAGCCTCTTGGTGCAGGTGTAATACCATCTAAATTAAAAGTTCCAAGCATTTTGTTGTCCCGCACAAATTCACGTTCTCCTTGTGCTACAACAATCGTTACAGCAGGCTGATTATCTTCTGCAGTTGAGAAAATCTGTGATTTTTTGCTTGGGATAGTAGTATTCTTTTCAATTAGCTTTGTCATTACTCCGCCCATTGTTTCAATACCTAAACTCAATGGAGTTACGTCTAACAGTAACACATCTGTTGTATCACCTGCAAGCACACTGCCTTGGATTGCTGCTCCTGCTGCTACAGCTTCATCTGGATTAACATCTTTACGTGGTGCTTTACCAAAGAATTTTTCAACTGCTGCCTGTACTGCTGGCATACGTGTTTGTCCACCTACAAGGATAATTTCATCAATATCGCTTGCTTGTAGTTTAGCATCTTTTAGGGCAGTTTTGCAAGGATTAATTGATCTTGTGATTAACTTTTCTACCATTGCTTCGTAATTTGCTCTAGTAAGTTTCACAATCAAGTGTTTAGGCCCGTCTGCTGTTGCAGTAATAAATGGTAGATTTACTTCTGTTTGTGTATTAGTTGAAAGTTCAATCTTTGCTTTTTCTGCAGATTCTTTCAATCTCTGTAGTGCCATTTTATCAGTGCTGAGATCTACACCATCTGATTTTTTAAATTCTGCAACTAGATAATCTAGAATAGCTTGGTCAAAATCTTCACCGCCTAAGAATGTATCACCATTTGTGCTTAGTACTTCAAATTGCTTTTCACCATCTACATCTGCAATCTCAATAATCGAAATATCAAATGTACCACCGCCTAGATCATATACAGCAATTTTCATATCCTTCTTGCTGTCTTTATCTACACCATATGCAAGTGCAGCAGCAGTAGGCTCGTTAATAATGCGTAATACTTCTAGTCCGGCAATCTTACCAGCATCCTTAGTAGCCTGTCGTTGACTGTCGTTAAAGTATGCAGGCACTGTAATTACAGCTTGTGTAACAGTTTCGCCTAAGTAGCTTTCGGCATACTCTTTAATTTTTCTAAGAATTTCTGCCGATACCTGCTGTGGAGCAAGGTCTTTTCCATTGGCACGTACCCATGCATCTCCATTTGCAGATGCAACAACTTCGTAAGGTAATTTTTTAATGTCTTTTTGTATTTCTCTGTCACTGTGTTTCCTGCCTATCAATCTTTTAACAGCAAATAGGGTGTTTTTTGGATTAGTGACTGCCTGTCGTTTTGCACTTGTTCCGACTAGGATTTCATCGTCCTTGTATGCCACAATGCTCGGGGTTGTTCTTCCACCGTCTGCGTTTTCGATGATTTTTTGTTGTTTGTTCTCTAATACGGCAACACAACTATTAGTGGTACCGAGATCAATGCCGATTACTTTTGCCATTTTTTTCTCCTTAATTAAGCAAGATCTACAGCAGACCCACCATTGGCATCTGCTATAAAACTATTTATAAAAAAATTTTTAAATACCATAATTAAATGATATGCTTATTCGATCGTCTTGTGTTGTATTTGCTGTAACATTATGCTTTAGCCATCCTGGAAAAATAAATAAAGCATTTGTTTTAGGTTGGTAGGCAGCTCTGCTTGAGTTATAGTATGTAACTTGATTCTCTATTGGTGGTAAAAAATATTCTGCACAATCAGTCCTTTCAAAATATAATTTACCTTGATTTTCTTTTGCATCTACATAATATATACCACTAAACAATGCACCTGCATGATTGTGCAAGGTATTATAAGAATGTGGAGGATTGATGTTTATCCAAATATTTTGTATTTTGCAAATTGGAAGTCCTACCTGTTGAGAACAATTGAAAATTTCATCGTTGACATAATTCACTAAAGTATTGATTTGTTGATTATCACGGTAATTAACATCGTGGCTTTGGAATCCACCTTCATTACTAACTCGTCTACCTTTCGTTGTTTTTTTTAATTGGTAAGCGTAATCTTTTAATGCAGTATTATCAACACAGTGTATAATCGCAGACCAAATTACACTAGGAAACCACATTTCATGATGCATTGCCATATTGTTTTAAAGTCTACCAGTTTTTTTCATCCATCGTGCTTTCGCTGCAGCTTTTGCTTTTCTACGTTTTTCACTTGGTTTTACGTACTCTTGCTTATTCCTCACTGTTTGCAAAATCCCTTCCTCTTGAACTTTTTTCTTAAATTTCCTAAGTGCAGCGTCAGTATTGTTAAATTGAACAATAACAGCTATACCTGGAATAAAAGGTTGATTGTCATATTTTTTATATTTTTTAAAGTCTTTCTTATGATACCTCAAATAATCCTCCTATTTTATTTGCTATATCATTAAGACTATATAACCTATTTAAACTTATTTTATTATACAAAATGTTTTCTCCACTAGTTTTGTAATATGTATTTGGAAATGATATTAAGAATGACTCTATAGATTTAATTTCTAATGGTAAATTATCAATGTCAATAAAGCATAAATCTACTGTTCTATGTATATCTAATAACCAATCGTAA
>Ga0213867_1000124_pt1 | contig 35011 bp, 33 predicted proteins | sample PICome_12_FD_160120 | JGI IMG/M metagenome (GOLD analysis project Ga0213867, IMG submission 160120) | Coastal seawater microbial communities near Pivers Island, North Carolina, United States - PICO540 | ecosystem: Environmental > Aquatic > Marine > Coastal | place: USA: North Carolina... | reverse complement strand
TCTATCATACTTGTCAGGTCACACAACTGCAGGTGCTAAAATCACTGGTACATCTGGTGATGCACAGCACGACACAGCAGGTAACCTATCAGGCGAGTTCTTGCTAGCAAACCACCTAGACGCAACTAATTTTGGTCAGCTAGGTACTGAAGACGGTCAAGATACACCAGTTGCTTATGCAACAGGTGACTCTATCCCTCTAGCACCACGCCTACCAGGTGCAACAGCATTGTCAGACCTTACAGTGTCTCCATTGACTGTTGTAGCACGTATGGCTCGTCAGATGGACGTAGCAAACGTTGATGCACGTGGGCGCTGGCTCGTAGTTGACCCGGTATTTGTAGAAATGCTTAAAGACGAAGATTCACGTATGCTTAACGCGGATTTCGGTGGCGCAGGTCTACAAAATGGTTTGGTATTGAATAACCTACACGGCTTCCGTGTTTACATTTCAAACAACCTACCAGCAGGCGGCACAGGTGCAGGTACTTCAGGTACAACCGCACAAGACGCTAACTTCGGTGTTATCATTGCAGGTCAGGACGAAGCGGTTGCTTCTGCTGAGCAAATCAACAAGGTAGAGAACTACCGTGACCCAGATTCATTCGCAGACATTGTTCGCGGTATGCATCTATACGGTCGCAAAATTCTTCGCCCAGAAGCGCTAGTATCAGCACGTTACAACGCTGCTTAATTAAAGTAAACATAGAGGCTGGCTATATGCTGGCCTCTTTGTGCTTTTAACCTATAAGGACATTCCCAATGGCAATTACTACGGCAATGTGCAACAGCTTCAAGCAAGAACTACTTGGGGGTGTTCACGATTTAGATACAGATACTTTGAAGATTGCTTTAATTAAAGCATCTCCTACAGGCACATATGATGCCACAACAACTAATTACTCTGATGTTACAGGTAACTCAGATGAAGCTACTGGCACTAATTACACAGCAGGTGGTCAAGGACTAGACAGCCCTGTTATTACACTTACATCAGGTACAGCTTATGTAGATTTTGCAGATGAGGTTTTCTCTAATTTGACAATTTCTGCAGATGGTGCTATTCTTTATAATAGCTCACAATCAAACAAAGCTATTGCAGTATTTGATTTTGGTGGAACAGTGACAGCTACATCTGGTGATTTCACAATTGTGTTCCCAACGAACGATCAGAACAATGCGGTGATCCGTATTAGCTAAAATGGCGGTTTTTAAAGATAGGGTTGCTGAAAAGGTTTCATTAGGTAGAGGTGACTCTTATGATAATGGGCCAAGCTTAGGTGTTTTTCCTCTAGAAGAGATGCCTGATAATGCACCTCTCAGAGGGGCTAGACAGTTTGGCTCAGCTTATGCAGACGGTGCTGATGTTCCTTATGTAGCGTATACAGCAAATACCCAATCTAATGATGCCATTTATAATGTAGCTGAAATAGGCACAGGTAAATATTACAAAGGCTTTAACACATACGAGTATTCAGTAAACTTTGCATCTGAGTTACCACCACGTGTTGCTAATCCTTCTACCTCATCTCTACGAGTAGGAAAATTTATAGGTAGTGTTAGTTTTAACCCTGATGGTACAAGGTTATTTTTTGTTTCTTATGGTGGTGATGTTGATTCAGTATTTGGCAAAAGACCTTTTCATATATATCAGTATGATTTAACAACTCCCTATGATGTAAGAACTGCAACATTTGATACAAGCTACGATTTTCAAACAGAATTTGGCTTAGGTTACGGTATTAATTTTATATTATGGAGAGGTGACGGTTACGGTTTTTATACAAGTAGAAGCCAAGCAAGCAACTCTAGTAAAATATATGGATGGTCTTTAACAACTCCTTGGAATGTATCTACAGCATCATACGATGGGCATGTAGGAACTGGTAGTTCAGGTTTTACCAATCGTGAAGCATGGTTTAGCGCTGATGGGGGTACTTATTATTATTATGCATGGGTTAACAGCGCACAAAATCGTATATATAAATATAATTTAAGCACACCTTACGATTTATCAACCAGAAATAATAGCACAGAATATAACATTACACCAACAAACTTTCCAGCGGGTTTACTTAATTATATACATTGGAGTACCAACGGGGATAGGCTTTTCATACATTGTTATGAAACAGATAGACAATTTGCATTACCTGTTACTACTCCTTATGATATTGAAACAGCCGTATTTACAGATAATACTAGGTATGGTGCAGACATAGTATCATCCGATTTGGCACAGGGGGGTTTCACTGTATCAAATAATGATAACAATTGTTATTTTTCGGAAAACAGTGGTTCTACAGGTAGCTATAATTCATGGCAATCCCCCACAACAGTTGGATTAAGAGTACATTCACATAGTAACTCTAATGCTTACATAGCAAGAAACCCAAATAAAGTATTTGATGGTTTTGGTGGCACCACTACTGTTAGCGATACAGGCGCAGGAAAGTTACACAATTTTGATTGGGACGATACTGATACAAATTATGGAAGAATATACGTAGCAGCTATGCCCTCTGCAAAACAGCTTATGACAAAAGATAAAATGATAGGCTTGGCTTCAGGTTTAGGTGGATAACAATGGCACTTGTTTTACGAGATAGAGTGAAAGAAGCCACAGAGGTTACTGGAACAGGTGATGCCGTTTTAACAGGCGCAGAATCTAGTTTTAGACAATTTAGTGATGTTATGCAGGATGGTGACACTACGTATTACGCTATTTATCACTACGAAAATAACATAGATGAGTTTGAAGTTGGGTTAGGTACATACGTATCATCAACTGACGCTATAGAAAGAACAGAGGTGTTTTCTGGATCAAATGGTACAAGTAAAGTATCCTTTTCAGCAGGCACTAAAAATATTATACTAACGTTACCAGCAGTTAAAAGCGTAACAGACACTGAAGCAATAGCTACTGCTATAGCACTAGGCGGCTAACAGAAAGATAGATTATGGCTAAGCATATCTTATTTGATTATACATTTGATGCATCTGAAGGGACAATTACGTTCTCTGATACGTATGATCAAAAGCGTTTCTTAATTATGACAAATGTTACTACAGGTGACATTATTTATAACTTTGCTGATGGTAACCTAGGTGGTACTTTTGAGTATTTTTATGAACCTACACCACGCACTGTTGTTACGTTAAATTTTGATACAACAAGTATGAGTGATGGTGACAGCCTTCAAATTTTCTATGATGCTGATAAGCAGAGCTTTGCACCTGCAGATGAATATTTAGACCCTGTTTCTAAAATTCGTGTTTCCAATCCTGAAAACCTAATTGATACCGATTTTGAATATGGCCTACAATCTACTAAGTGGGAAACTATTGAATTAACAAATAACATCCCAACATTCTTCACACGTAATGGCGATCTATCCATTAAGCTATCTGATGTTACTGTTTCTAATGGCTCAACTTTGGTAAAAGTAACAACAGAACTAGACAATGGCCTATTAAGAGGTTCACCTATTTATTTAAAAGGTACCACATCAATATTAGCAGACGGTGGTTTTATTGTTAAAAATGTAATTGATAGTACTACCTTTACGTATGAAGCTAAAGGTGAATTTAGTTTTTCAGGTTCTATTAAAGATACATATACTGAGTTATTTTCTGCAGCGATTTATGATGGTACGGAATTTAAGTTAGAAAATACAGGGGCTATAACTACAGATGAAGCCTCTCCTAGTCTTTTAACTGTTTCAACAAAATACCCAACAAACTTTAAAACAGGTACATCTCTAGCTCTAACTAACTCTTTTGGCAAAGCTACAATCCGTTTTGATACGGATGACGTTATCACTGATAATGATAATACTATTTCTTTTAGTGTTGACGAAAGCAGCGATCCTATAAGAAATGATCATTGGGGTGTTGGTCCTATTGACAAGCATGGGTGGGAACCCATCTTTGGTAAGATGGTATTTGATCTTGCTGGTGTGTCAGTAAATACAACTACAAATACAATAACATTTCCTAGTGATGTTGTTATCCCAGATAATTATTATCAAGGTTGGGCGCAATCTTACGTAGACCAAGAAGAAGATTATAACAGACAAATACCTCTTGGTTTTGTATATGTAAATGATGTAACCAATACACCTATTGGAGGTTTGGAGCCGGGTAGGTGTTATTGGTTATTAAAAACAGGTGAGCGCACTGCAAAAATTTATAATCAAAAAACCAACAACTCTGCGAACTTAGTATCTTTAACTAGTGCGGGTGTTACAGGTAATATTACTAAAGATGCTTTTGTTTGGTGTGTTTCAGTAGATTACAATTACGATAATAGCACAGATTATTTTAGAACGTATGCAGACAGCCATCTTGCTAAAACACAAGGTTATGAACAAGGTGATCTTGTATATGGATTGGGTTTACAAAACACTGGCTATGTTTCAATGTTTTCAAACCCTGATTATTCCTCTCAGATAGTAGATGCTCATGGGTGGGATGCCAGTACTCCCTTTGGTAATCCAGAGGTACACCCTCAATTCCACAATGGCAGCAACTCTTATGCATTAAATGGTCTGACACCATATATATTTAACTATAGTGCTAACAGGTTTGCTTATTTTACTACAGTGTCAACTTCTTGGTGGGGTGGTACAACCTATTCAACTATTAATGTTTTAACTAGTAATAGTGGTAATAATTGGTGTTACTTACCTAGAAGCGGTCAAGTAGTACGTGGCCTTACTATATATAAAGAAAATCATGGTCTTAAAGACTATGATCAAGTAAAATATTCACGAACCCTTGAAGATGACGAAACCGCATCACTCTTTAAGCGCCGTGGCTTAAGTAATTATAATCAATTTTTTAATCTTGGTCAGACAGGTGCTTTTAAAATAGATGACAACTCTTTTGGTTTTGCGCAGACATACTGGAATACCACTCCGTTTATTCAAGAACTATATCACCCAAATGCAAATGGTGATGGTAGATATGAGTTTAATTTTGTAAAACAGTCACAAAAAACAATAGAGGAATCTAATAGGTTCTTTATAGAGGGTGAGGCTTTAAACGATGGTGATCAAGTAACCTACGTAGCAGGTGCTGGTAACACAACCATTGGTGGGCTTACTGATGGTGATAAATATTATGTTCTAAATAAAAGTACTGAATCCTTTACTCTTGGAACCTCTGCTAATTTAGAACAGGGTGGTTTAATTCAAATTGATAATCCACATCTATCTTCTGTTGTAAGTGTTACTAGTAATTATATAGAATCTTCTAACTGGTCAGGGGTATCAAATGGCGATGCTGTAAAATACTTAAGCCATTTTCAACCTCAATATGATGATATTTTTAGAAATCGTTATCGGATTGGTGGCCTAACTGTAGACGGTATTTATTATGTACGTATAGTAAACACATCTCCGTTGCGAGTAAGATTATATCCAACTAGTGCTGATGCTATTTCGGGTACAAATGAAATATACCTGCAAGATGAATCACCTACTTCCGCGCCTATGGCTTTCCAAAAATTAAACACTATAGACGTATCTAGTACACCATCCACAAATGAAACCCAAAACTTTGAGGCAGATTTTATTGGTGCTGCTGATGGTAACTACACAATAGGGGCTTCCGCATCAGACCAGTTATCTTTTGAGGCTACCAACCAGACTAAAATTGAATCTCGTGTGCTTGAGCTAGTTTCTTCAGAATCTGTTTTAGGTGGTATGCAGGCGTTTTATGCTCCTGATCATGGTTTTATAACAGGTCAGGAAGTTACCCTAACAACCTCAGGAACAGTTGGGACAACAGTTCTAGTTTCAAACACTACTTACTATGTAATTTCTACAAATAGAAATATATTTAAGTTAGCTACCACTAAAGAGAACGCACTTGATGGTACCTATCTGTCGTTTACTTTAGATACTCAATCAAGATCAACCCCAAATAGTGGTATTTTTTCTTTTAAATGTGTTGATTTAGTAGGTAGGTTTGATGCTAATGGTACCGTATCAGGAGCAATAAATCAAAAACATCTTGCAGGTGTAGGCACCACATTTACTTCTTTTTATCAAAAAGGTGATTCAATACATATTGCTGAACCTCCAACCACTAATACATACCCTATAGATAGTGGTACAGATTTATTTACTTCAGCAAGTGCAAACTTTACTGGAGGTATGTCGGCAGATGTTGTTTTTGTTAAAGATACTGATTTAGATGAAAATACTATATATTATTTTGGGTATCAGTCTGCAACTACCTTTACCTTGCATTGTTCACTAACGGATGCAATTAATGATACAAATAGACAATCTATTAGTAGTTTATCAGGAACTAGTGAAATAATTCACTACGGTGACAATGTTGCTAACATGGGGGAGTGGCTTGAAGTAGAAGTTGCTTCTGTTAATGATGATAATAGTATAGAATTGACAGAGGATTTGACAAGAACTCTAACAGACGAGACATACTCTCTACAGACTAAGTTACTACTTCGTCCAGATGGTTTTGCTTTACACCGCCCTTATGATGGCGGGGTAGAACTTATTGCTCCTACAAACCCTGACAGCCAAATGGTCCGTCAGACTCGTAAGTATTTCCGTTATCAATCAGGTAAAGGTATTCAGGTTTCCTTCGCCGTAAACTTTAGCCCATCAACACAAATTGATAACTATACTAGAAGTGGGACAACAGCAACAATAACAACTAGATACCCTCACAGGCTAACACCTAATCTACAAATTACTACATTCGGTGCAACTAATGCTAAAGAAACATTAAGTACGCAGGTAATAGAGGTTAGTATAGGAAATAGTTCAGGTACAACACAGTTTGAATATGATGGTGAAAGACCTACTAATTTACCTTTACTAGAGGGTAGAACTTATAAATTTGATCTTTCTGATGCAGCATTATCAGGACATGATTTAAGGTTCTCAACTACAGAGGATGGCACACATAATGCTGTTCCCGGTACAGAGTATACAACAGGTGTTACTACAAATGGTACACCGGGTACATCAGGTGCATATACTCAGATTGTTGTACCTACAGACGCACCTACTTTATATTCCTACTGTACAAACCATGCAAATATGGGCCTTAAACACACAACCCCTGTAGACCCCGATAACAATCAAGGCATAGTGTGGAATACTAGGGGTCGTATACTTTCTTGCCCTACAGCTAAAACAGCAACGTTTGAACTTGACTCTACTCCTGCCGATACATCAGCAGAAGGCTCACCTGAGTATTATGTAAATGGTTGGGATGACTGTACACTTCGTTGTGGTTTATTTGACGATCAAAATGGCTTATTCTTTGAGTACGATGGCACAGACCTTTGGGCTGTAATCAGAAACTCTACAAAGCAGCTTCGTGGTACTGTATCAGTAAACTTTAGATCGGGTGAAGTTAATGGGACAGACACCCAATTCACCTCGCAATTAGCTGTAGATGATTTTATAGTTATTAAAGGGCAATCTTATAGAGTAGTTAAAATAGAAAGTAATTCTACTTTATATATAGCACCTAGCTATAGAGGTGTTAGCAAAAGCAACGTTATTATATCTAAGACAGTAGAAAACCGTGTAAAACAATCTGACTGGAATATTGATAGGGCAGATGGTACAGGTCGTTCTGGTTTCAAGCTAGATATCCATAAAATTCAAATGGCCTACATTGACTATTCATGGTATGGTGCTGGTAAAGTACGCTTTGGTTTCAAAGACCAAAATGGCAACGTGAAATACGTACATAGCTTTGCACATGGCAACTATAAAACAGAAGCATATATGCGTTCAGGAAACATGCCAGCGCGTTATGAACTTTTCAATGGTGATAGCCCAACATACACACCAGCATTAGCCCACTGGGGTACATCTGTAATTATGGATGGACGGTTTGATTCAGATAGAGCATATCTATTTAATGCTGCCTCTCAAGGTATTGTTCTTACAGGTGAAGCTACAACAACACTTAATGCTAGAGCAGAAACTGTAAATAGATACATTGAACGTTTTTGGGGTCAAAGTTTTCTTTTAGGTTATGCCCTAGAACTTCAATCTCCTTCAAATGTTGCTGCTTCTCGTACTTCAGGTGAGGCAGTATCAGGTGCAGACCTAAATGCAGGCACTACTCTAGCTCTTCCATTAGACCCTAATTATTCTTCACCTTATATACAAGAGGTTAATACCTTCATTGAAAATGAAGAAAAAGCGCAGGACGCAAAAGATAGAACATTAATGTTTATAAACCAAGCGCCAAGCGGTGTATCTACTACTTATTCTTCGTACACGTTTGGTTCAGTAGGTACTGAAATATCTCTTACAGGTGCAATTCCATTAATTAGTATTAGACTATCACCCTCTGTTGATACATCTGCACCAGGCTTTGTAGGAGAGCGTGAGATTATAAACCGTATGCAGTTAATTTTGAGCCAAGTATCAATCCTAACTACACACGCTATTTCTGTTTCTCTTAAGTTAAATGGTAAATTATCAACAACAGCATGGCAACGGGTTGCTAACCCAAGCCTTAGCCAATTGATATACCACCAAACAGGAGATACTATTACAGAGGGTCAAAGTGTTTATGATTTTGAAGCACAAGGTAACGCTGGTACAACGAGCCGCGCCCCTGTTCTAACTGAGCAAACACTAGGTGAAATTGCTACACTAGGTAACTCAATACTAGGTGGGGATAACACATTCCCAGATGGACCCGATGTTCTAACAGTTGTTGCAGAACTAAACGAGGATGTTACCAATATTAGTGTAAACAACCCATTCAAACTAAGCGCACGTATATCATGGTCTGAGTCACAGGCATAAACTAAGGGCTACTAAATATGTTTGGCTTTACAGGTTTTGCAGAAGCACCGTTTGGTAGCCCAGACTCGTATGAGATTCCTACTCCAGCAACAGTTTCCATAACTGGTGTAAGTAGTTCTACTAGTATAGCAGATTTTACTAGTACTTTATCTGCTAGCCCTACATTACCAGAGATAACATCTACACTTAATGCAGGTTCTCTTGGCATTAATCTAGATGCTAATATTGCTTTAAGTGAAGTTACAGCCTCAAGTGCAGTAAGCGCACTAACATTAAGCATTGATGCAAACCCTGTAATAGATTCAGATACAGCTACTACTACAGTCAATGATTTAGATTATAGTCTAACTGCTTCTATTGGTATAACAGGTGTTTCAAGTAGTGTCGCCTTTGGTACAGCAGCAGATGCGTTTGATGCAGACGCTAATACTACCCTACCATCTGCAACCTCTATAGGTAGCGTAGGTATATTAGATGTTAATCTAACTGCAAACCCAGTACTACCCTCATCTACAGCTACAGCCACAGCAGGTAGCTTAGATGTTCACGTAGATGCACAAGTAGAGCTTACAGGTGTAACAAGCTCCGTAGCCTTTGGTACAGCGGCAGACGCATTTGATGCAGATGCTAATATCACACTAGCAAGCGCTACTGCTATTGGTTCTGTCTCTGATATAGCTGAGATACTACTAGATGCTGCACCTGTATTACCCGAAGCAACATCTACACTTACAGCAGAAGCTTTAGAGTTTGATGCAGAGGCAAACACTAATTTAGCTTCTGTATCAGCCACTACAGCATCAGATGAAGTTGAAGCTAAAGGTGCTGCAGACGTTGAAATAGATGATGTAGATGCATCAACTGACACAACAGCACCAACAGTAACACTAAGCGCTGAAGCAGAGATCAGTGGAGTAAGTTCTACACTTGCGTTTGGCACAGCAGAAGATGCGTTTGACGCTGATGCCAACATAACAATTAGTACTGTTGTTGCTAGAGTTGTCGCTAATGCATTTGCAGATGTAGAAGGTAAAGCTGAAGTAGAGCTAGGTTCTGTATCTGCAAGCTCTTCACTTAATAATATAACACCTTCAGTATCTGCTGAGGTAGAATTAACTACTCTAGTTGCAGACATTGTTATTGATACAATAACAGCTAATGGTGTACAATTTGTATATGATCCAAACGATTATGACAGATCAAGGGTTATATACCTAAATGCACAAGATACAAATAATGTAGTAACGATAAACCCAGAATTACAAACAGTATATACAACAAACGTTAGATCATTTAACACAGTAATAATTGAACCTGAAAACAGAACAATAGTTGTAGATAAAATACCAGTAAACAGCACAACTGTTTACATTGCAGCATAAGGACTAGCTATGTCTTACAAATGGCCTGATAAAGACCCAGATGAAACAGTAGATTACAGTGTAGATTGGTCACGCTTCCTTGGAACAGACACAATCTCTACAGCTACTTGGTTTATTAAAGATGCAGATGGAAACAAAGAGCAGGTTTCTAATGCTGAAACTGTAAATGGTCTTCAGTTTGTTAGTGGTACAGTTACAAACACAGTAGCAACAGCTAGGTTTGGTTTGGGTACAAATAATATACGATATACTATAACATGTAGGATTAATACCGCAGGCGGTTTGCAGTACGAACGTTCTATCTTTCTACGCATTAGGGAGAAATAATAATGGCATATGATTACATATCTCTCGTTAATGATGTTAACCGTAGATTAAATGAGGTAGAACTTAATAGCGCAAACTTTGCTAGCACTACAGGGTATTATAGTTTTGCTAAGGACTCTGTTAACTCAGCTATTCGCCATATTAATCAAGAAGAGTTTGAGTGGCCTTGGAACCATGTTGAGGCAACTGAGGTACTAACTGCAGGTACGACTCGCTATAGCTTCCCTTACGATGCTAAAAATATAAACATGAACACGTTCAGAATTAAGCGTGATCAAAGTTTAAATGTCAGCACACAGAAACTAAGAGTGCTGTCATACGAAGAATATCTTGACAAATACGCTGATAGTGAATATAACTTGGAGTCATCTAATCGTAGTACACCAATGTATGTAGCACGTACTCCAAGTAGAGAGTTTGTACTATTTCCTACACCAGATAAAGCATACGAATTAATATTTGAGTATTACAAAGATTCATATGATCTAGAAAACCCTGCAGATGTACCTAATCTACCAGAACAATATCGTTATGTAATTGTAGATGGTGCTATGTATTATGTTTATCAGTTTCGTGGTGACACACAAGCCGCACAACTTTCTTTAGGTAAATTCCAGCAAGGTATTAAGCACCTTCGTAGCTTACATATTAACCGCACAGATTATTTAAGAGATTCAAGAGTTAGATTCTAATGGCTACACAATGGAATACATTTCCTATTGAGTTTAAGGGTGGATTGATATCTAACCTATCTGCTCTACAGCAGGGTGCTAATGCTGTTGGTTCAGCTACTATCTTACAAAACTTTGAGGCCAACAAAGAAGGTGGCTACTCTAAGATCAGGGGCTTTGAAAAGTTTAGTACTTCTACCGTACCAGGTCAGGGTGAGGTAGTTGGGCTAAAGGTTATCTCTTCTGGTCGCTATGTGGTCGCTCGTAAGAATGCATCAAACAACACCGTTTATTATTATGGTACTGGTAATACATGGCAATCTATGTCTGGCAACACCAGTACACTTACAAATGGTGGTAAGGTTCGTCATGCAGAGTTTAACTTTGATGGTGACGATAAAGTTATTTTTGTAGATGGTGTTAACTTCCCTGCTGTGTATAATACATCAGGTAATACCATTTTCTTTATGAATGCTACAGATCATAGTTCTGACATTTCAGGTGCTTTACATGTAACTATATTTAAGAACACGGCTTTCTATGCAGTAGGTAGTGATCTTATCTTTACAGCACCAAACACTGTTGATGATTTTAGTGTAGCCAACGGCGCTGGGACAATTAACGTAGGTTATGACATTACAGGTATGGCTGTTTTTCGTGAACAGCTAATTGTATTCACTAATAGCTCAATTAAAAAGATCACAGGTAGCACTGCTGCAGATTTTCAAATGGCACCAATCACTGACAGTATTGGTTGTATCAACGGCGATACAATTCAAGAAGTTGGTGGTGATATTATGTATCTATCACCTGATGGTATTAGACTATTAAGTGCAACAGATCGTATTGGCGATTTTGCTCTCGATGTTGCCTCAGATAGAATATTTAAAGATGCTGCTACTTTCTTAGAAAGCGCTTCAAACTTTAGTTCTGTTGTACTCAGAGAAAAAGCTCAATATAGAATATTTGCATATATTTCTTCTGAACAAAAAGAAGTTGCTCGTGGTTTAATTGCTACAAAATTTATTACACAAGGTGCTTCAGGTATTCAGTGGTCTACTACAAAAGGTATCAAAGCTTATGTAGCGGATAGTAGATATTTTAATAACCAAGAAGTTATAGCGTTTGCAAATGCAGACGGGTACGTGTATACTATGAATACAGGTAATAGCTTTGATGGTGGAGATATTGAGAGTATATATGAATCACCTTATATGCCAATAAGCGATCCACAAATACGTAAAACGTTCTATAAAATGACTCTATATACAAATCCTACAGGCAATATGAGTCTAGACCTAAATTTAAAATTTGATTTTGCTTCGCCAAATAATAGACAAACAATACAACCTGATACAATAAGAGTAGACAGCTCTAGTTCAGGAACTTTTAATTATGGTGCTGCTGATGCTGTATTTGGTACAGCTACCTTTGGTGGCGATGTAGATCAGGTATATAATAAAAATGTTATAGGTTCAGGTAAAACAATAGCTATACGAATAGAAGACCTTTCAACAAACCCAACATATACATTGGACACAGCTATATTAGAATTTTCTCAGGAAGACAGGCAGTAAAATGGCAGGATATTCAAGACAGGACACCAATAACAACATTGCCAATGGTAACGTTATTGACGCAGATGATCTAGACAACGAGTTTAACGCTATTGAGGATGCATTTAATGCCTCAACAGGTCACAACCACGATGGTAGTGCGGGTGGGGGTGCGACTATTAATAGCCTTGGTCCTAGTTCAGATTTTCTTGTTACTGCAACAGAAATTAAAGCTAAGACACCAAGCACTCTAAGTGTGGGTACTTCTGGTGTACCTTTCTTGGATGGTCACTTTGATGGTACTCTTAATACAGACATTTTAAGTGTTGATGAAACATCTACTTTTACAGGCGCTGCAACTTTTAGTGGCGGTATTACAGGTGATGTAACAGGCGATCTTACTGGTGATATTAAAAACGCTGATGGTACTGTTGTAGTAGATGTAGGTACAGATGCAGTAGCTGCTGTATTAACAGGTAATGTAACAGGTAACCTTACAGGCGATGTACTTAACTCAGATGCTACAACTATTTTAGATGTAGGTTCTGACGTTGTAACAGCAACATTTACAGGTAACGTCACAGGTAATGCAGATACAGCAGATGCTTGGTCTACAGGACGCACAGTGACATTTGCTACAGGTGATGTGACAGGTTCATTTACTATTGATGGTAGTGCTGATGTAACAGATGTTGATCTTTCTGTAGCATCTAGTCTAACTACTGATTTAGTAGGTGACGTATATGCATCTAACGGTACAAGCAAGATACTAGAGTCTGGTACAGATGGTACAAACGCTGTATTAACAGGTACGGTTTCTTCAATATCAAACCATGACACAGATGATTTAAGTGAAGGTTCAACAAATCTATATTACACAGATGCCCGTGTAAACTCAAACCTAAATACAAATACAGCTACCAGTAACCAACTGTTAAGCTGGACAGGTACAGATTATGATTGGGTTGATGCAGGAGCTTCAGCTAACTATTATTTAGATGCTGCGTCATATAATGCTCAAACTGGTAACCTGTCATTACAGGTATCTGGCAGCAGTGACGTTACTGTTGCCCTTCAAATCCCTACCGACAATAACCAACTAAATAATGGTGCTGGGTATGCAACCACATCACAGATTCCCACTGCAGTTACTGATAATAGCCAACTACAAAATGGTGCTGGGTATGCAACCACATCTCAAGTACCAACAGTCCCTACACAGGTAAGCGCTTTTAATAATGATGCTCAGTATGCGACTACAGCACAGGTTCCTGCGGCAGTTACCAACAATAATCAGTTAACTAATGGTAGGGGTTTTATAACATCATCACAGGTACCCACTATTCCAACAAACAACAATCAGCTAACCAACGGCGCGGGATATATTACCAGTGCCACTCCATCAACTACATTAGGTGGTTTATATACCTACGCATGGTTAGGTAAGACATCAACTGGCAGTATCACGGCTGGTACAAGTTACGCTGGTTCAACCCTAGTGTATGCAGGTTTTCTTTCAACTTCTACCTTCAACGACGATACAGCCAATGACGCACAAGGAACCAGCCCTAGCGGAACTTGGAGAGCTATGGGTGCGGCTGATAGAGTTACAAACAGATATGCTTCAACACTATTTATAAAGATTGCCAATTAAAAGAGAACACTATTATGACTATTTCTATTACAGAGTACCGAAATGCGAAATCGTTAGACGCAAACAATAACCGAATGGACGTAGAAATAAACCATCCAGAATATGGTTGGATACCATATACTATGTGTTCAAGTGTAGAAGAACCTGATATTGACCATGCTGCTTTACGTGATATTATTGACACAGATTTTGTCTCATATGTTGCGCCTACGCAAGAAGAATTAGACGCAGAAACGGCAGTGGAAGTGCGTTCGGAAAGAGACAGGCGATTAGTTAAAGAAGTAGACCCACTCGTAAGCAACCCACTGCGCTGGGGTGGTCTTACTGAAGCTAAACAAACTGAATGGACTACATACAGAACTGATTTGTTAAATGTCCCACAGCAGGCAGGCTTCCCAAATACAATCACTTGGCCTACAAAACCAGAGTAAGATAAATGTCTAACATACCACCAGAAGAACTAGAGGCTATGCTTGATCGTGCAGCTAGACGCGGAGCTAAAGAGGCTTTACGTTCTATTGGTTTGTTAGATGATGACGCGCACAAAGATATTACAGAGATGCGTGGTTTATTAGAAGCATATAGAGATACAAAGAAAAGCGTATGGACTACAATAGTACGCATTACAACAATTGCATTGCTATCATTTGTAGCAGCATCTGTTTGGATGCAGATAGGGAATAAATAATTATGGCTAAGAAGTTTGCAGGGTTTACACCAGACCAGCTAGGTAAAATTGATCCTTCTCTGCAGGGTAAACAGAGTGATGAACAGAATGCTATCATTGCTGCTAACCCAGCGCTTGCTGCACGTGTAGGTAAAATGGCTATGGCTGCTCAGAAGCGTATCAACATGGCTTATGGTGGTATGGTTAAAAAGGGTTACGCACCAGGTGGCGATGTCCAAACCCCTGAAGAAATTGCTGCTGCTCAAGCACAAGCTGAGAAAGAAAATGCAGAGCGTCTTCTTAATGATGGTGATCCTAGCAATGATGCTTTAGCTGACCAATACAACTTTAATAATCAAAACCAAGTTGATACAGATAACGCTAATAACCAATCTCAACAAAAGCTAGACGCAGCACAATTACGTTTATCAAGAGCGAAAGAGCAGTTAAATGATGCTATGGCTGCATCACAGGCCAACCCTGAAGATGAACAGCTTGCTAAAATGGTTGAGGCAGCACAGGCTGAAGTAAATTCTGCACAAGCTGCACTTAGTAATGTTTCTTCTGGGTTTGAAGCGGTAAATGTCCCAAGCCCCGGAGAGGTACGTGATACTCTCATAAATGATCCCGGTAGTGTAACAACAACTGCTGATGTAAAAACTACTACTGACGAACAAAAAGAAGCTGGTACCATTGAAGAGGGTACTGGTCAGGTAGACACAAAAACAGAAGCAGATGTTACAACAGTTGATACTACTAAAACAGTAGATCAGCCTGATGAAATAACAACAAAGACATATCAGCCTCTAGAGGTTACTGCTGATGTTAATGACATTATGGAACGCCTCGAAGAGGTTACAGGTGAAGTAGGTCAAAACGCTTTAGTAAAAGCTCAAACTATGTCACCAGACGAGTTAGCTCAGCTTGGTCTAACTGCTGCTCAGATTGAGAAAGCGCAGACAGTACAGGGTGCGCCTACTCGTGTAGTAGAGGAAGGTGAGCTTATTGATGGTTCTACTGTCGATATGGATCGCGTCAAGAAAGAGACAAACTTTGAGGCGGCTACTGGACAACCCTCTGAAAATGCTACGGTACAAGGTCAGCTTGGTCAGCTAATGGCAGATTTTGAGGGTACTAACCCTCCACCTTGGGCTGCAGGTGCCTTACGTGCTGCGGCAGCTATGATGGCTTCACGCGGTCTTAGCGCTTCCTCTATGGCAGGACAGGCTGCAGTACAGGCTGCTATGGAAGCTGCCCTACCTATCGCTAATGCCGATGCACAAACTTTTGCTAGATTTGAATCACAAAACCTAAGCAACCGTCAGCAGGCTGCTATGTTTGCAGCAGAACAACGTGCTAAGTTCCTTGGTCTAGAGTTTACACAAGAGTTCCAAACTAAGGTTGCTAACGCTGCTAAGATCAGTGACATTGCTAACATGAACTTTACTGCTGAACAGCAGGTAGCACTAGAAAATGCTCGTATGGCACAGTCTGTTGACCTAGCTAATCTACAGGCTGCTAATGCTAAAGTTCTAGCAGATGCTGCAGCTATGACTCAGCTAGACCTAACTAATCTAACTAATCAACAGCAAGCGGCAGTACAGAACGCTAAAACATTCTTGCAGATGGATTTGACTAATCTCAACTTCCAACAGCAGGATAAAATATTTAAAGCGCAATCTATGGTTAATGCGCTTCTAACAGATGCTGCTGCTACCAATGCTGCTAATCAATTTAATGCAGCTAGTGAAAATCAGACAAACCAATTCATGGCTAACCTGACATCACAGATTAGTATGTTTAATTCAGAACAATCTAATTTAATGGAGCAATTTAACGCGGGGCAAACTAATGCTATGTCCCAATTTAATGCTAACCTTGAGGCTGCTCGTGAACAGTTTAATGCATCTAACGCTCTTATCATTGCACAAGCAAACGCTAACTGGGCGCAATCATACACGTTAGCAGACAATGCAGCTATTAATGCAGCAAACCGTGATGCCGCTATGTTCACAAATGAACTAACTATGGCAGGCTATAATAACATCCTACAGTATGAGCGTGATTCTATTAGCTACGTATTTAAAGCTTTTCAGAATGAGAAGCAGCGTGAGTTGCAACTTCTTCTTGAGGAGATGCGTAGAGATGTTGATTTAGCTAAAGCGCAGGCAAATATTGATTCTGCAAGAGGAGAATCACGTGGTGCAATGGAAGCCATTGTACTAGAAAAGGTTTTGGATTGGCTTCCATTTTAATTAAGGAAAAGATAAATGGCAGGATTTTTTGAATCTGCACAAGATGCTTATAAAATGCAGACACAGGCTATTGAATCTTTAGCTAACTCTCAAGAGGTGGCTGCAGATGGTATTATGGCTAATGCTGCAGAAGAAGAGGATGACGGTGTACTTGGTTCTCTTAAATCTTTTGTTAACGATATTAAAGCATCTCGTGAAAAGCGTAGGCAAGAGTCTGCTGAAGAGCCAGTTATGCCTCAAACAAAATCTAAACCTACTATTTCACAAGAGCTTGTTGATAAATTTATGAATGAGACAAAGCTACGTTATCCAGATATGGTAGATAAGGCACCTAATAAGCCTCTAGATTTTAGTGATGAGGCTGTTGAAAAACAGGAAGCGCCTAAGCCTGAATATCAGCCAAATGAAAAGATAGGTAACGCCCGTACTGAAGAGCGTATGGGCTTAATGAGTCAGGATACAGTTGATGAAGAAACGACTACTACTAGTGACAGCAGTACTAGCTCTGATACCCCTAGCCTCATGGAACCCCCAGCCAAAAAAGTAACTGGTCTAGAGATTGTTAATGGCTCACGTGCAGACTATGCCCCTACTGCAGATATGCCAAACATATCTCTAGATTTTAATTCTTTTAAAGGTGCTAAAGGTACAGAGGTTATTATACCAGATGATGCCACACCAGAAGTACGTGCTGCTGCAGAAAAGTTTAATCAGTTAGTTGTAGAATTTGCTGCTAAACATGGTTATGAGAACTATAAAAATCGTGGCGTAAAAACAAGAAGCGAAAATAAGCGTGGTGTGTCTAACACTATTCATTTAGAGCCTTTCTTTACACAAGACGCAAAGATAGAAGCCATTATTAATGATAACATGGATGAGTTTGCACAGATTTATAAAACAGCATTTGAAGGTGTTACAGGCCGCATGGTATTACCACACGGTGTTGAAAACTCCAAAGGTATACAAGATAGAGGCGCTGTATCTAAAACATTTGGAGATGAATACTCTTTTGGTGAGATGATTATCTCAAGATTGTTAGGTGAATAATGTTTGGTTTACCCCTAGAACTAATCACAATGTTGTTCTCCACCGTCCTAGGTGGAGTCATGTCTATTTGGGGTCAATCCATCAAGGCCCGACAAGCAGAGCAAAAGATGCTGCTGCAACGTGCAGAGTTTAATCGCAGTGCTGTAGCTGATGCGCGTGAAGCAGGTAAAGATGATAAACACTTTGCATGGACACGTAGATTAATAGCTCTATCTGCTGTGTTCTCAATTATCGTATTGCCAAAGCTAGTCGCTGTATGGTATCCTGATGTTAGCGTTTACGTAGGATACACAGAGGTTCAAGGTGGCTTTATGAACTGGTTATTTGGACCAGAGGAAGCTGTGCAATGGAAAATGGCACGAGGCTTTGTTATTACCCCACTAGATACACACATTGTTTCTGCTATTGTGGGATTATACTTCGGCGCAGGATTTACTAAGTAGGTTATATTATGGACTCTAAAGACATTCAAGCACAGGCTTTTTCTGGCCCTGTTCCCGGTCAATCTCTTACAGATGAACCCGGTGCGTTCCCTTGGGAACAACCACCCATGTATAATGAAGTAGATGACGCACGTAATTATTATATGAAGAAGATTGCTGACGAAGAGATTAGTGATAACCTTTTAGATATGATGGATTTAGGTGTTCCTATTAGTGTTATTTCTGGATCAATGTTAAGTAAGGGTGTCATGAATGGTATCCATACTGTAGATGTTAAACTCCTTCTAAAACCTCAAATTGGTGTACTACTTAAGAATATGGCTGAAGAGGCAGGTATCTCATATAAAGAAACCATGAATGAGTACATTGATGAAAGACCTGCTAAAGAACGTAAGAATAGATTGAAGTTAGCAGCTAAACTTTCCCTCAGAAAATCTCAGCGCAATAAAGATGAAGGTGATATTCTTCAAGAGGCTGTAGCAGAAGAGATCGTGGAAGCGCCACAAGAACAAGAAGAGCCTAAGGGCTTAATGGCTAAGGAGTAAACACTATGTTAACAGGCGCATATAAAGCGGGTCGTGCTAAGGGTTTTACTGAAACCTTCCTTGGTCGGATGGAGAAACGTGAAGAAGAACGTAGTAAATACGTCGATTTAGCTATTGATAGTGCAAAACGTACAGCACCTAAATATGCTGCTGGCGAGGCTAATGCAAAACAAATAGAAGATATGATGTACCAAATGGAAGAAGATTTTGGTATAACTAATGAAGAGTTTATTGGATTAGTACAGAACTACGATATTAATAAAGTTTATGAGAATGTCTATGCAGCTAAAGCTGTAATGGATAAGAATAATATTGCAGGGCAGATTGATAAAAGTTTAATCTTGGGAAGCCTTACTCTACCAGAAAAGATTAATTTAGGTGATAATGTAGACCCAACAAAAGCCCTACGTATGGTTTTAATGGGTGTGTCTGCTCACACTGATCCAAACAATAAATCAGAATCACATAGAACAGGTGCTATCGGTAAAGCTATCTCTGACGTATTTGCATTAAACCCACGTCTGTCTGCAGAAGACATGATTAAGGGTATGCAGATAGCGGGTGTTCCTATTGAGCAGCTACAACAGTATGAAGCATCTGGTGGCATAAAGCAAACACCGTTCCCTCAATTAAAAGCATCTGGTCCTTTCCAAGGTGTTGAAATTGATTACACAGCAGATAACTTTAATACTACAAAGAATCGTTTTGCATCTGTCTTCACTCGTTTAGGTACAGCCGGGCTAGCAAACGATGTAACAGGACTAGGAGAGCTTACACAAGAGCAGCTTGCTGCTACTGTATTTGGTAAAGGCAAAACTAAAGAACAGCTTTATGCTTTTGTTGATAATGCTGGTCTAACATTTGCTCGTTTAGAAAAAGCTCTTATTGCTAAAGGTCTAAATGTTGGTTTTGCAAACCGCAACTCTCGTATGGATGCAATGGGTGAAATTGCTAAACGCATTGGTGGTAACCCTACAGAAACACAAAAGTTTATGGCTATGGTAGCAGAAAGCCCTGCAGTAGCTGAGCGTATCGTTGAGGTGTATGGTAATGACCAGTATATCACTGATGAAGAGTTTGAATATATTATGTCTGGTGAGCGTACAACCATTGATGATGGTGTACCTGTGGTAGAAGCTCCTGAGGGTGAAATGAAAGTAAAGCCTGAAGAGGCACCTTCTATTACTGAACAGACAGAAGAAGCACTTAAAGATTTTGATGTAACTCCAAATGAAGAGCAACAGCTAGCCGCTGATGAAATCCCCACAGTGGATGATCCTGATGTACCATCTTTACGTGAAGGTCCAGAGGGTCTGACTATGTTCCCAGACGTAGTACCACCATTAAACATTCCTGAAGATGTGGTTAGTGAGGATACACTCTTTACTGCAAACCTTCGTAAGATTGCTGCACAGAATGATATGACAATAGATGAAATGCTAGGCACACCTGGTGCAGGACCACGTGCATTGGCTCTTGACGCTATGAAAGAAGCATGGAAGCCTCAGATGGAGAAGTACACTAAGGCTGAATGGAAAGCTATGAGTAGAGATGAGCGTAGGGATCGTGGTCTTCCAGTTCGTCCTATTGATATGTGGGCTGCAGGCTCTAGCAACTTCAAAGATCAAACGCCTTGGTATGAAGCATTCTCTTCACGAGATCAGGTGCAAGCAGGTGACGCTAAGAGCCGCCTAGATGCTGAAGGTAATGTTAAGCCTGACGTTAAAGCTGCAGAGGACGAAGAACTATTTGAGGATATTAATTCTGCAATTCTTGAAGCTGCGCTAGAGGATAAACCTACATTTACATCTATCTTTGAGGCACGTGCATACTCTGAGCAGTGGTTAAAAGATAACATCCCAGATTATGAAGATTGGATGACAGAAACAGGCTATTCAATTGAGCGTGTTGCATTGGATATGTTCAACGAACTAAAAGCTGTAGATACACCAACTACAACACCAAGTAATGTAGATTCTGAGGCCGAAAGCTTAGCAGAAGAACTATTACAGTAAGGAACGGCAATGTCTTATACATACTACACAGAAGAGAGTATGAAGGATAAGAAGCTGTCAGATTTAGAGAACAACAAAGAGTTCCTTACTGATGCTATTACCTTCCTTCGTAGTACTCGTAAAGGGTACACGGACGATGACATTCGTGCTGCAGGTAAAGAGCAAATCGTTTATGATATCCTAGAACATTTCCGCGTACAGAGTACAAATGAAATGACTATGGCTAAAGATTACTACTATCTTGAATCGCCAGAAACCTCAGATAAAGATAAGCAAGCTTTTGGGCGCTTGATGTATGCATTTGATCGCGCCAAGGGAGAGGGTTGGCTTGATGGTGGTGGTGCTAAGATACGGGACTATGCAGAAGGTATTGGTACAGCCCCTTCATCGTATGCTACAGCACTGTCCATCCCTTTCACTGGGGGTGCGGGTGCTGCTGCTGCACAGGCTACTAAAGCAGCCTCTTTGATGGCTCTACGTGGATTGGCTAAAAAGCAACTAGGTAAAGCTGCAGTAGTTGGTGCTATTGATGGCGCTATTGCTGGTGGAACAGCTTATGGTATTGAGAAACTAAAAGAGGAAGCTGGTAAAGAGATTGGCGAAGATTATGATGTTAATCTAGTCAATGTCGGTGCTTCTGCTGTATTAGGTGGCACAGTTTCTAGTGGTGCTTATTTAATAGGCAATCAGTTCCAGAACAGAGCAGCTAAAAGACTAGCTAGTACTATTGCCACAGGTAGAGAGACTAGAGCAGCAGAGATTGCTGCAGCCCAAGAAATGGCTAACAATACACTGTTACAAGCTTCAACTAAAGAAGGTGACAGTGAGCTTCTAAGTTATACAACAAGTAAGATACTACGCTCTATTGATCCTAAGCTTGTACAAGAGGGTGTTGATGTTAAAGAAACTATACTTAGTGAAAATCTACCAGATGGTTTAATTGGTGGTTTTGACAGAGGCACAATCAAGCGTCTAAGCGCTGCATCATTTGAGCTAGCCAAAGAGCTAGGTGTTAAGCCTGAGAAAGGCCAACGCATCACAGAGTTTTTAGCCCAGCGCATGGAAGCGGGTGATGGCGTAGCTATGTTTGATGAAATAGCTAAGAAGTATGGCCTATCCAAGCGGCAGCTAAGCGCAGCATATGCAGCAGAAGTATCAGAGGCTGCTCGTACTCTTGCCGCACAGCGTAACCTTGTAAGCCGTGGCGGTGTTAAGGTTAAGCCTATTGATGTTAAAGAGTTCAGACGTAAGCTAGACATGCTGTATGATGAAGGTATGTCATCTATCTCAGGGCGTGAGGCTACAGAGCTAACACAAGCACAGCTAGACGCTATGACAGGTGTATCAGGTAAAATATGGCGTGGTTTTAAAGAGGTTGAAAACCTTCGTCGTGCATTCATGACATCACAGCCTGCAACCACAATGCGCAACAATATCTTTGGTGGCGCAATGACACTTATTGATACGGTTGATAATATCTATGCTGCTGCTATTCGTGGTGTAAGAGGTGAACGTGCTGCTGCAGCTTCTACGTTTAGAAATAGTGCAAACACATTAACATACCTTACGTATGACAATTACGTGTCTGAAGCATTAACAACAATGCTTGCACAGGAAGCCCCAGAAAAGATGGCACGTGTGTTCCTTGATGCAGCACAAGCAGAGTCAAACGTTGTTAAGAATACAGGTTTATCTAAGGTAGGTAACGCAGTTAATGTGCTGAACACTATGTCTGACCACGTGTTTAAACGTGCTGTTATTACAGCTTCTATTGATCGCCAGTTAGGACAGCTAGGCAATAAGAAGATTGGCACATCCGTAATGGAAATGCTAGAGAAAGGTACACTATCTCTGCTCCCAGAGGATGTACTAGACAAGGCTATGAACGAAAGCTTTGCGTTCACCTTTCAACGCCGCTTTGGTGGTAAGGGTGCCAGTGAGACTAATAAGTTTGTAGGTAAGACAGTTAAGTTTATCCATGATTCAGGATTGACTGTGGCTATTCCCTTCCCTCGTTACATTGCGTCACAGGCTAAGTTCATCAGTGACTACACTGGTTTAACCATTGCACGGCGTGGTTTTAAGAATGCCATGACAGAGGACTACGCCCGTTTCATGACAGGCGCTACAATGTTTGCTGGTGCGTATAGCATTCAGAAAGATAACATTGAACAGGGCCGTGAATGGTTTGAGGCTGAAGGTAGAGATGGGCAAATATACAATGCACAAGCTGCGCTGGGTCCAGCAGCCGCAACGCATTGGACAGCTAACATGGTAGCTCGTGTTATGAACGGCGAAGAGATCAAAGACCCGTCAATGCTGCTACGTGAGTTTGTTAAGATCGCAGGTGGTACAGAGTTTAGACCTAATGCAGGTATAGCTGATAAGATGTTCCAAGCTGTAGAAGCAGGAGATATTACCCCAGCGCTTGATACTTTCTTTGACTACTTCGCTTCATACACATACCCTGCAGCAGTTGTGAAAGATTTTTATGGTCAGTTTGATCCACGTTCATCTTATCTACCAGAGACACGTGATCCTACAGCAACATCATACTACGTAGAGATTCCTATCTTTGAGAAAGGTTTCAACCTACGCATGGCTAGCTTCCAGCGTATGTTTAGACAGCTACCTGATTTTAACTTTGGTGATATGGATTTGCCAGAGGGTATCACTGAAGAGCAAGCCCGTTCTATGTTTAAGTATGCAGGACTAGGCGCTCGTACACAATATCAGACTATGATTGATCCTACTAAGGGTGACACAGGTTACGACATGATTAGGTTTGACATCTTTAGTGATGGGCCTATTCGTGTGCAGAACCCTCTGGTCAAGCAGGTCACTGGTTTTGTGGGTACACAGCCTAAGAATGAGCTACAGCGTGAAATGTCACGGCTACAGATTGATCCATTTAAACTGTATAACCCATACAGAGAGAAGAACCCAGCGCTTGAAGTTCTAGTACAATCATCACTACAGGGTGCTTTGGCTGCAGAGATTAATACTCAACTTCTAAACACAAATGAATACAAAGCAGCAGACAGCAAGACGCAAAAGATCGCGGTTCAGAACTTTGTTAAAAATAAGATTAGCGATATGCGTACTGCAGCTAAAGAGCATCTAGTTTCTATGGCTGGTAAGAGTCCTGATTTTGATGCCTATGTTCGTGGTGAAGTACAGGCACAATCTCGTCAAGAGCGTAGCATGGCTAACCTTTACTGGGAGTCTGTCAGGGGTGAGTTTGGTTATGACGATATGAGTTATAACAAAGCTGTGGGTAGTATCTATGATGATCCAGAGCTTGATGATTTAGAGAAACAAGCCCGACATACTACAATGGCCCTCATATATCTCAACGGGGGCAAACAAACAAATAAACTCTTTAAGAGTATAGGTAATTAAAAGAGGGGCCAAACGGCCCCTTTATTTTATTCCATGCATGTCTGCTGTATGTTTTGTCCATAGTACTGCCTCTGTGAACTTAAGCAGGGCTTCCTCTTTCTCTTGACTCTCCCAAAGATTATCACTGATAAGCTGTTTAATTTCTTTAATCTGATTTTCTAGTGTGTTAATAAAGATTTTCTTTTTAGCATCAGTGAAGGCTTTAGCTTCGTCTTCTATTTTCATAAACCTTCTTTCATAAATACCTTAACCCATTCAGCACAGATATCACTACGTACAATGTCATCCACACCAAACTCAATAATGGGGATAGGCAACATATGCTTCTTTGCTAGATGAATGATCTTTGATAGACCATCTGCTTCTTTCAAATCTGACTGTTGAATATCACCATTGAGTACAATTGTACTACCTTCACCTACACGGGTCAACAACATCTTAAGCTCATGTGTCGTGATGTTCTGTGTTTCGTCTACAATTATAAAGGCATTATCAAAGCTGCGCCCCCGCATAAGAGCAATAGGTGCCATTTCAATGTTACCATTCTTTATTCCTGTATCTACGGTGCCTTTACCTAAGTGTTTCTGCAGTACATCAAGTACTGGTAATGCCCAAGGGTATGTCTTTTCTTCAAGGCTACCAGGTAGGAATCCTAGGTCTTTACCAACAGCCACATGAGGGCGTGTTATAATGATCCTATCTATTTCCTTTAGCGTGTATAGGTCTGCTGCATAGGTAGCGGTAACATATGTTTTACCTGTGCCAGCACACCCAAGTACGATGACCTGAGTGTTCTCGCGCATTGCATCCCATAAAGCCTTTTGATTATCAGTACGAGCAACAAAACCTGATGTCTGCTTATTAGCAGCGCCTTTGTAGTTTGTTTTGCGTCTACTCCTCACGGGCTTCTTTGGGAAATCTGTAATGTTATCATCCATTGATTGCTTCTTTGGCTAGGTCTACTGACATTTTAAACCATTCACCACCACTATGTTGCTCACAAAGTTTCTTTGCTAGTCTATGTGCAGCCTTTTCAGCTTTACGCCTGTTACTAACAGGTAAGGTATAGACCATTTCATAATCAGCAAAAGGTGAGCTAGTTTGAAAACTACCTAAACGTTTCTTTGGCTGTACTGTCATACCAATTTTTACCCAACCTGGATATGCATTTTCATTGACAACTATGTAGATATAACCTTCTTTCTGCTGTTCTAATTTAGTTTCAGCTAATAGTAGGTCTTTAGTTTTAAATCGTCCCGGCCCTAACAACTCATAGATGTAGCTGTATTTAGGAATGTAATTACCATCTAGATATAAGCGTGTTTTATTAGTTTTTTCATCACTTTTTTGACCACAGGATTTACATTTAAATGTTTTATTTTTCCAGCTTTTATGCCAGTTGTTATCGTTTAGTTCTACGCTACATTTCTTACATGTATGCATATTAAACTCCTTTCGGCACCTCACTGCAGTAAGTGATTGCCCATGCATCTTCAGTTGGGGCGGTAGCCATAAGGTTTTCGTCCAACAATTCTTTAGCCATCATGCATATTTCATAATCTGGAAATAGCATAGGGGCAGGATCAATTTTATAGAACTGTTGTCCCATAAACAATATGGCTACCAAAACATACATTAGTCAGTGCCAACGATATGTTCTTGATACAGTTCTGTACCTGTTTCATAAGCGTATGTACCTGCTGGTACTACTACTTCTTCAATAACACCAACAGCAAGAAATGCAGTTACAAATGTTACGAATAATGTTGCGAACATATTAATCTCCTTCTAGATTTTTCTGCAACTCTGTATAACCACCAATGTGGTTACCCTGTGAATCCCATACTTGTGGTACCGTCTTTATATCAGCCTTTTTGAAAAGGTCAAGTACCCATCGGGATGACTCTAATGAATAGCAAGTGTAAGCTATTCCGTTCTTTTTTAGTAACTCTGTCGCCAATGTACAGTAGCTACAATCACTTCGTGATACGACTACGTAGGTCATCTTTTCTCCACATTAGTTCATATAGTAGTTTCTTTTGTTCATACTCAGACATGATCATCCAATCGCGTATCTCGTCTGTAGTGCGTAGGCACCCCACGCAGTATTCACCTTCTATTCGGCAAACCTTTACGCAGGGTGACGGTACCTTACCTAGGCTGCGGTTAGGTCTACGATTTCGCATGAGTCACCTGAACAAGCTAGAGTCTGCATAGCTGCAGTGTTATCTTCTTGCTCATACTCTGATAGCTTAGTCCAATCAATACGCTCTGGCATCTGTGCTAGTAGCTCTTCATACTGTTCCTTTGTGCAATCCTGATAGGGTGCTTGCTGATAAGTATGGTCAGAGTGTGGTAGGAATGATACGCCTGACATCTCGTCAAAGTGTTCGTATACAAACGCACCTACAGCTAGCCATTCCGAATCCCGTACTGAGATAGTCACTGATGGTTTATGCTCACACCAGTGTCGCTGATACGTAAGCCATGTTTCTAGCTGCTCAATAGCTGTCATATCATTACGTGTAACTGCACCTGCAGGGGCTTTCTGTGGAAAGCTAAACACTGTAGTACTGTCAGGCTTAAACACACAAGGCTCATTAGGGATACCATTATCAATCATGAACTGTGTTAGTGGGTCTTTGTTATCGCCACGTACAGTACGTATGTAATAGGGGCTATGGCGAGAGTGTATACCACTGGCGCTATCCACCAACTGCGAGACAGTGCCTGATGGCTTGACGCAGGTAATAGCAGCGCTATGAGGGATACCAAGACGATCAGCCCACTCAGCGTTAGTGGCGACAGCAATATTTCGTAAATGCTCAAGAGTCTTCTCCAATCCTTTGTTCGCAGATGTCATAAGAGGGTTGTCCATGATACCTGTTAGGCTCACACCTAGTAGGCGCTCCTCTTCTGTGTTACGCTGCCAATCCTTAGATAGGTATGGAAACTTAGTGTAGCTAGATTGAATTGTACCCAAGATCGTAGCAAACTTTACTTTACGTTCAATATCATCAATATTGTCTGTGGCGCGGATAACGCACTCAGTAAGGTTGCAAAACTGCGCTGATCTGAGGATGATCTCACTGCATGGATTAGTACCAAATTCCCAATTACTATCCCTTCGGTTATATTTAGCAGCCTGTTTCTGTGATGCTTCACGGTTGAACACACCACGCTCACCTGATTTAGACTCCACAAGGGCTGTCCATTCACGCATAAACGTTTCAATATCTGGTTTCTCTGAGTAGGCTACAGAGTTATTAGCTAGCGCACGGTGCGCTGCTGTCTCCCACCATTGCCCTGATTTAGCATGGCGCATACGATCATCACTTAGGTTAGACAAAGAGATCATAGCAGAACGGCGTACCCCACCTACAACAACAATCTGACCAATGAAGCACATCAGGTCATGGCATTCCATGCTTGATAGCTTACGGCCCTGTGCGCCTTTAAATGTAGACACAGCAAAGTTAAATAGTTCAACTAGAGGCGCTGGGCCTGAAGCTCGTCCACCAAATGTTTTTAGTCTCGCACCTGCAGGGCGTACCTTTGATACATCCCATTTAGGAATCTCACCTGTCCATAGTAGTGCCAATAGTTGACGGAATGCTTTCGCCCAACCTTCTTTGCTGTCTTTGACTACAATTGTTGTTTCACTGTCAAATAGCTGTTCTGGTACCTCTGGTAGCTTACTGATGTACTGGCGCTCTACAGAGAACCCTACGCCTGTACCACACAATAGGATAAACATAGCTTCGTCAAAGCGTGTAGGCTTGTCTACAGCCACATAAGAGCAGTTGTACATACATGTGTTATCACGTGCTGCTGCTGCCCCTGCTGTCATCATAGATCGCATAGAGGGCATAATCTCTAGGTTGAGGATAGCCTCTTCAATCTGATTGATGTAACTGTCATCACCTGCAATAGGACGGACAATATTATCCATGTAACGTGATACTGTTTCATCCCAATTCTCACGGCCTTTACCATCAAAGTACTTAGCATAACGTGATTTATGAATGAATGATTGATAGTCTGTAGGTAAGTAATTATTCATGTCTATCTCCTCATTGATAGTTTGGAAAATTAAAAAAGTTTGATATGCAATAACGCCCTCTATTAGGTACATCTGCTGTATATTTTACAGGTGTTACTTCATGGGCTAGCTTCATGGACATAGCTAATGCTCTATTATGCTTGCACTCAATCGTTACATCATTATCAAGTATAATATCCCCACCTTCAAAACCTTTAGGTTCCTTGAAAGCCCAAAATAACATAGTCATAATGCTAACGTCTGTATGCTGTCCGTAGTTATCTTTGTCTTCATAATATAGTATCTGAATAGACTCTGTAAGTTGTCCACCGTTTAAAGCATCAAAAGACCAATGTGTAGTTGACAACGCACCCATCATTTCCTGAGACATATACTTTCTAGTATTCTTATAAACGTTAGAAGCCTGAGGGTCTTTGAATACTTCATTTAAGAACACAGCATTAGTATGCTTCTTTTCTGTACCACCTGTATTTTCTCTACGCATCAGAGGTTTAATGTTAAGATCAATTTCTAACATCATGCGAGACAATGCATCATCCGTAAATACATTATCGAATACCATGTAGGGTCTACCTGATTTGGTAAAACCAGGTGTCATAATCATATCACTCAACGCTTATCTCCTGATCCTGCAATTTTACCACGGCGTTTACGATCATCTAGCTTCTGAAGGTTGTTCTTTGCTAGGTCTGCCATGTTTACGTTTAGGTCACGACACAGAGCAGCAATATACCACAAGCAATCACCTACTTCGTCTGCAATAGCCTCACGGTTAAACGTTCCATCACGTAAGATTTTCTTTACCTTGTTTGCTACCTCACCTGCTTCAGCAGCTAAGCCCAGCGCTGGGTAAATTACTGCATGTTCTGCTTTATAGATAGCAGTATCTGCAGCCTTTTCTTGATAGTAGTTCATTTCCATATTAATGTAATCTCCCTGATAATACTGAAACGCTTCGATGTCTTCACGGCTTATCATACTCTTTCCTTTACTACTAGATTGTCTATTTTTACATCATCAACATCATACATCACATTAGTGATTAGATCGTGTACATCTTCTTCATGATTATCATCAAACGAGGACAGTATATTATTATCCTCGTCCATCTCTACAACAAACGTGACGCTGAACTTTTTCATTTATGGTTCTCCACGTATCGCTTACGCAAACGGTTAAGGTACCAAATAGCTTTATCAATGTCTTCAAGACCGTTCTTATACTCATGCCGCCACAAATACTTTAGTACGTTTGCTGCATGTGGTGCTGTTGTACCTGACATATTTTCTGTCATTGCCTCAATAGCATCAATACACTCTAGCCCTGCTTGATTATAGTGGATAGGTTTGTTTACTGGATCAACTTCCATTTCATGTGATGTAGATGATGCAGTAATTGTAGTTAATGTAGGTTCAACTCTCATGCGCTTCCCTTTGTTTCTGTCCATCTATTGAGGCGAATTACGTTATCTTCACGTTCATATTTAACGCCACCATCAGCTTCTACTTCTTCAGCTTCTACCTGTGCTACTGCTTCAGCATGAGCCTCAGGAAATACCTCTTGAAGGATCAAGTTTTTGTAGTAGTCATAGTCTTCCATAAATTCAGGATAGTCTTCTAAGAAACGCTCTGTTGCTGCCATAGTGATAGCAATATCCAAAGATACTTTCATGGCTTCAGCATGTTTCTCAGGACCGAAGATAAGCCCTGTGTTTAAGCGTCCGTTCCAGTAACCTTCTTCGTCTTCTAGTGGACGCAAGACTATAGCTATCTCACCTGGTTGTACTTTGTAGCTCATCATGTTCTCCGTTTCACTTTCAATCGTTGTTCTTTCATGCGACTACCTTTTTCAAGTAACCAACCCTCTGGTATCACACGGTGCGCCCATTTGAAACCTTTTTGTTCACACCAATCGCAATACCTAGATTTAGCACCTTTGTAAAGCTTTGCGTTAGCATTGCTGAATACGAAGCGAATATCTAATTTAGGATGCTGTGTCTGTATTTCAAGGTGTTTGCGTCTATCTGCAGCACTGAAGATTCCCTTAGTTTCTATTATGATACCGTTGTCCAATTCAAAATCAGGCGTGTATGTACGATACTTTAGGTCTTCCCACTCGATCTTAAGCTTTTCGTATTCTACCTTCTTCTGTCTTGTTTTTAGGAACTCAGCAGCTTCTTGCTCTAGACCACTACGATACGTTCTGTGGGCATGTCTTTTTTTCATTATGCTTCCTGTCAAGATAGAACGATGCAAACTTTCTACCGTGTATTGCCTCTAACTGTTTTGCATATAGATCATAACATTTTTGAGGGTCAAGATAAGTTTCAACGTGGATAGGTAAATCGCTAATAGGGTAGAAAGACATTAGCGGGTGGTTCATTTCTACTTGTAATTGGTACTCAAGAACTCTAGGTATGTATACAAATATAGGCCACATCATGAGGCTTTCATCCCACGCTGTTATACCTGAGGGTATAGACATTGCTCTTTTATTATGTAGGCTTTTAGCAGAAACCCATTCCACCTCAGGTTTACTTGTATTTACCATCCAAGGAGATATAAGCTTAACAACCTCACCATCAGTCAACTGATATGATGGATCATTATGTATATCATATTTAAACTCTTCTCTATCTGCTTGAACCTCTACATTACCGTTCCAAGTAATACTAAAATCACACCAAGCTGGCATTATTACAGATTTTGAACGGCTCTTTAGATTTGCGTAGCAACCAGAGAAATCCCCTGCACTATCAGTAGGTCTTTTTACAGGGGGTAGATCACTGCCTGATACTACAGGTGCTTTTTCATATACATCTTTGTCCATAGTATAGGCAGTAAAAACTAAGTAGTTCTCTCTATTTATTGCTGGTGACTCAACCATTACCATCTCCTACAAACACGTAGTCCACTTCAGGTGGGTTAGCTGATTTAGAAGCACGGCTTGGTAGTGTCTGCAATGTGGGGTGGCATTTGTGCTTGAAGCTACAAAACTTACATGCGCTGGGTAGTACAATGTTACCTGTAGGCTTACGATAGTATGTCTCAGGCACAGGCTCAAAGCAACGCTCAAACGGCGCATCACTATCCATGTAATCCACTAGGGCTTCGATGTCATCCAGTACCGCTTCTTTGTCTGCCTCAGAGGCATCCACGTACTTGAACTCACCATTACCTTTGTTGACTACCCACCATCCACCAACATCTTTACCTGCTGCTGTGGCGTACCCTACAAGCTGTGCGATGTAACCAAAGCTATCACCTTGTGCTAGGGCATCGAAGGATGCAAACTTGTTCTTGTATGACCACGGGGATGCAGATTTAACATCGTCAATCTTGCCATCCATTTCCATGTCATACTCGCCATTAATCTCTTTACCGCTTTTAAGCTTTAGCGTTACGTGATCATTGTCTTTGAACTCTTGCCCTGCAGCACGTAGCAAACCTTTGAACACAGCCTCAACAATATCGCCAAGGATCATGTTCATCAGGAAGTGTGGTGGCAGAGGTGTCTTGTCTTCAGGATCGTTCTTCTCAAACCACAACTGGCACTTAGGCTTACCTATGTTAGACATACGTAGCTTAAACTCGTCACGTGGGCCTGAGTTAAACTGTTTGTTCAACGCAGCCTCGACATCAGAGGCAACCTGTTTGGTCACCTCTTCTGCCATTGACGATTCACCAGCCATAGCTTTCTGCAAGAAACTGTAGACAGCTAATTCAGCAGGATGATTCATTACTCGTCCACTTCTACAAAATCATTGTTTAGGATTTCTTGGACAAGCCCTTCGTCTTCATCAGTATGCCCCTTGGCACGTTCATGGTGTAGATCAAGAATCTTACCATTGCTGTACTCAATTAGCTCAATAAAATCTTTGAGCATACCATTGTCTGCCTCAGCAATATCAATGCGATCACCTAGTGATGCTTCGATCTTACCAAACTTAGCACCTGTTGGGATGCTATCCTCTACGCCTACCAACTTAACAGTAGACATAATTGGCAGGATGTTCTTGCGCTGCAAACCATTCAACACTGAGTCAATGCTTTTCAATGAGTCACGGTTCTTTACATCCATAACAAATGGTTCATCAACAAACTCACCGCTGACAGGCTGTCCTTGTTCATCCATAGGGTTGTCTAGTGTTACAGTACCATAGAATACCTTGACACGCTTAACACTACGGATGACCCGTTTAGTTTCCTCAGGAAGTGACTGGAAATCTTCAATGTAACCTGAAGGACGCCCTAGGTTTAGACCACCAATGCTATCCTTTAGATCGCCATTCAATGAGTTAGACAAGACAGATTTCTCCATCTCTTCTGTCTCACTATTCCAACGCTGCCATTGATTGCGCTGGGCGAAGACGCGAATAGAGACACCTGTGCTGTACACTTTGGTGTCACCCTTTGTAAAGGTAAAGGCACCGACAGGGATAACCTCTGTCTTGATTGCTTTACCGTTGTACTCCACCTCACCCATGATAGGCTGATGGATCATACCAAGCCGCGCAATGGAAGGTGTTGACTCAGCAGGGGCTGTGGATGATACACCCATTAGTTCTGCCATTGATTGACCGCGCTCTGTTGCGATTGATAATTCTGTACTCATTTCTATACCTTTCTATAGAGTCAAAAGAGTCTTAGTTATACACTACACATCAACTGTGTCAAGCCAGTTTGTACCTATTTTTGCTTCTAATAATAGAGGCACATTCATAGTGACACCGTAGGCTTCCTCAATAAGATCATTCAGATCATTATTCATATCATTAACCATTTGAATTACCTGCTCCTCTTCTTCAGGGTGTACATCTACAACCATTGAATCATGAACTGTATTCACAAGACAAGATTCCATAGGCTGCAATCGTTTGTGCATTTCGTTTAGTACAACAGGTACAACATCACCTGTGGCAAAGCCCTGCACTGGGTAGTTCTTAATCATAGTGAAGTGTGTTGGTGTACCACTGCTGCGGCGTGTGACATCAGGGAAAGCATACTGTCGGCCTGACACGTTAGTGATCTTAAGAAACCTCAATGCCTCTTCACCTAGCTTTTTATGCCACTCAGCAATCCCTTTGTACTTCTCTATGAAGTGTGTGTAATAAGCTTGCTCAGCTTTGGTTCTTCCATAACCAGTTGCGCCAAAGAGGGGTGCGAAGGTGTGTTCCTTAGCTTCTTGGCGTGTCGTTGGTTGACCTGCATCAGAGATAACTTTCGCTGTGTAGCTGTGTACATCGAACCCTGTTGCAATCTCTTCCATTGCTGTTTTATCCTGCGCGAGAAACGCAGCCGTTCTAAATTCAAGTTGTGCAAAATCCGCTTCCATTATTTTTCCGTTGTTCCACCGTGATACAAACACTCTCTTTATGGGGAAGGTACCACCTCTTGGCATGTTTTGCATGTTGGGATTTCGTCCAGAAAATCTACCTGTATGTGTGATTGATTGAGTGAGTTGGACATGTAGGTTGGAAGTGTTAGGTTTTCTATAAGTGTCAATACCATTAACAAAGCTAGTAATGTAACTAGAAACAGCAGAGTGACGCATAAGATCACTAAGAAAGCTAACAGCACCGTCCATGTTATTGTTTTTAGCAGTGACCATAAGCTTTTCGAGTTGCTTTTTAGATGTGGAGAATCCGCTATTACTGGCCCATTCTCTACTTGGAGCTGTGAACTTGAGTCCTGCAACTTGGTTTGTTTCAATAAGTTTGAAGCCACGCGCTTCACATTCCTTGCACTTATTTGCTTTGGCATACTTACTACCGTCCTTCTTTATTTTGTACACTTTCCCTTTACCATAACAAGATTCGCATTGATACGCCTTAGTCTTGAATATTGTTTCGGAGTTCGCTTTAACGGCTTCTTTAAATTCTTTGGGCGTTGATGTAAATTCAAACAAGCCTTCCCAATCTTTTTTGTTCTTGGGTTTGCGGCTGAAGATAACCTGTGATTTCTGTTCGGGGGATGCAAGATTAACAGGGGTATCGCCCATGAGGGAGCGTACCTTCTCTTGGAGCCTCTCTTCGATCTCTGCTTTTTCTTTTTCAAATTCATCTCTTACTCGCCCAAGCTCTTGAATATCGACTCTGAATCCGTGCATACGCATGTGGGTAAGGGTTTTGCAGGTTTCAAAGGTGATGTCTCTAACTTTGGTGAGGGA
>Ga0213867_1000120_pt1 | contig 35553 bp, 38 predicted proteins | sample PICome_12_FD_160120 | JGI IMG/M metagenome (GOLD analysis project Ga0213867, IMG submission 160120) | Coastal seawater microbial communities near Pivers Island, North Carolina, United States - PICO540 | ecosystem: Environmental > Aquatic > Marine > Coastal | place: USA: North Carolina... | reverse complement strand
AGATGATAATACTTGTGCTGATGAAGATATTGTACCACTTGGAATATCAGTATGTGAACCACTTGTAAATCCGAATGCTGTTATTTGTGCAGAACCACTAATTGTTCCACTTGGAGTTGAACCACCCCCACCACTTGATGATATAGTTATGTTTCCACTACCCGATGTGATTGTTATGTTTGAACCTGGTAATAATGAACCACTAAATACGTTTGTACCATCTAAAGTTCTAACTACCGAACCACTAACTACGTCTGTACCATCTAAAGTTCTTAATACAGAGCCACTAACTACGTTTGTACCATCTAAAGTACGAAGAACACTTCCACTAACTACACCAGTTCCTTCCAAGGTTCTTAATACAGAACCACTAACTATTGTACTTCCATTTGTAATTTGAGTTGAACCACTAACTACTCCACTTGGAAGTTGTGATGTTATTGAACCACTCAATACACCAGTACCATCTAAAGTTCTAAGTACTGAACCACTAACTAATCCACTTGGAATATTTTGTAAGTTTAGATTCCAATCTGCACCTACACCCCCACCAGATATACCATTTATTCTTGAATCAACAGATGAGCTGAAATTTGTAAAGGTTGAGCCACTAATTATTCCAATTGGTAAACTTGTAACAACACTTCCACTTAATACACCAGTACCATCTAAAGTTCTTAATACAGAACCACTAACTATTCCACTACCATCGGTTATCTGAACCGAAGAAGATACTAATCCACTTGGTACATTTGTTAATTCTGTAAAATCAGATGTTCCTCCTCCTCCACCTGATGGAAGAGTGATACTATTTCCACTTGAAATAGTAAGTGTTTGTCCAGATATAGATAAAGTTTGATTATCTGTTTGACTTGTTAAGTAAGATGAAGTTGCTGCAATTAAAGAATCTAATCTTGAATCTAAAGAAGATGAAAATGTTGTATATCCACTTACATTTGATAAAACTACTTGTTGAGAGGATGAAATTAATCCATCACCACCCTCATTACCATATCTTGCATCAAAATCACTATATAGTTGTGCAGAAGATGAAATTACACCATCTCCATTTATTTCTAAATATAATCCATCAAAAGTGGGTATTAATTGTGATGAACGACTTACAATTCCAGTTCCACCAAAGGTAAGCTCAGAGCCATCCCCCTTAAATGAGCCTGTAAATGAACCTGTAACACCACTTGCACCACTTAGGTTAACCGAACCACCACCACCTACTTCGAAGTCCCCTTCGATTACCGATGCGGTTACTACTCCTTGTATCTGTTTACTTTGAATTAATGTTGCCATTCTTATCTACTCACTATTTTTCCTTTTACTGAAAAATCTGTATTTACAATTAACTCAGGTGCCATTGCAATACTTTCAGTAAAATTAATTACTATATTTGTTCCGTTATCAGTAACCGAGTAGGAATCTGCATCTTTTTTTATGCCTTGTAAAAATACATCGACATAATCAGAAGATGAGTCTACTTTTATATCTTCAAAAACAAATTTTTTGTTAGAAAGAGTTAGGGTAAATAAAACACCACTCAAACTAATTGAATCTGGTATATGAGTAAAAATTCTTGTATCGCTTATTACTTCATTTACTAAATCCTTAAACCTTTGTTTGTCATTAAAGGGAGTTATTACATTAGGTTTCTTTTTACTCATACTAATTCAATATCCCCTTCAATTTTTATATCATCATCACTTTCCAAGTTATATGGAAAGTTTTCTTTTTTAAATTTAACTAAAAAATCATTATTTTTTTGCTCAGTTTCGTAATCTCTTTCTAAAATAAACTGGCCGTTTATAAATATATCAAATCGTGAGTGTTCCTTACGATTTTTTCTTAAATTTAAATTTAAATCTTTCATCTTAACACCAGGAACTTTCCAAATGAAAAAGTTAGGATGTAATAAGTCAACAGGAACTAATTGATATTCATCAAATTCATGTACTTGTTTCAATATTTTTTGTAAATCTTTAATAGCCATATTATAATTCTATAAATTTACCAGTTACACCAAATTCATCTGTATTTTCCAATATATAACCTAACTCAGTTGTACTCGAAATGTAGTTATTCTCACTATCAAGTGAACCTGTACCGAAATTAAAGTAAATTTCATTTGCAGCTTGTGAGCCAGTATATGAATACTTAGCATATGGTACTAAAACACCATTTATATACACCCTAAACCAATCATTTACATCAAATATACCATTTAATTCAGGTGGTAGTTTTGGTAAATCTACATTTGTTAGTTTTATTGTATCTGCATCCACAAAGGTAGCATCTTGTGAACCTCTAATGGACATAAAATCTATAATATCAGCGTATTCACTATCTAATGATGGTGATTTTTTACTCATATTTAAAGAATTTCCGGTTAAATCGGTTTCTGTACCAAATACTACCTTTTTAGGTCCTATTGTTTTCTTATGAGTTGATTCATTATCAAATTTTTCTGGTAATAAATAAGCGTTTACCATCATAGTGAAATTGGTTCGAACAATTCGTTGTGTACCCTCACCAACTTCTGTTTGGTTATCAAAATTATCTATTCGAGTTCTAAATTTAAATCCATTTTTATCACCCCAATACTCATCTGTAGCATATTGAAACGCTTCTACAATCTTATTCATATGTTCTGTAAAATCAGTCCATATTATTACTTCATATGATATAGTAACGTAATCAGGCATTACAATATCATAAAATTGAGCGGGTTTTTCACTTTGAGTTATAGCTGAAAATCTATCATATCTATGTTTTTTAGAATATCTTGAAACTGCTGAGTAAGCTACATTACGATTCATTGTAGATGACATAGAATCATCCCTCGCAACCGAATTTCTTTTAAACATCACTAAAGGAATTTGAATTACTCCTTTTTTATCTCTTAAGAATCCATCTTTTCGTATAGATTTCCATCTTTCAGGATTACCATACACAACTGGTATCTTTTGTTTCTCTTCAAATATTTCAACAGTAGGCAAAACCGTATCAATCATATGTTCTGCGATTGCCAAATCAACATCATATAATTTTACACCCTTACCCTGCTCAATACTTTCTTTTTTATATTGAGTAGCTCGGTTAACTGGTCTATTTTTTAGTGGGTCTATTGCCATAATTAACTATATATCCTATCATCTATTTGAATTTGACTTCTTCTTACCATAAATCCAACTCCAATTAGTTGATTTCTTGAATCTTCAAATGTATTTGTTTCTTTGTTATATATCTGTGGTTGGCCTCCAATTAATGCACTTTGTCTTACGTTATCAAGTTCATAATAAATTCCATCAAATAAAACCACATCACCAATTTCAGGATATCCAACTGTAAGGTTCTGAATTGCCTCTGTTGGAACAAGAGTACCATTAACATCTCTTACTTTTGGAACTGCAAAAGAAGTTTCTCTACATCTTTGTCTGTTAAATCTAAATTCTACAGCTTGTTGTTTATCTGGTCCGAATCCTTCATACACCACATTCATAGGCTCCCTATCAACTATACACATTACAGTTGAAGGTGCTCTCCAAACCTTCCCTAAAGATTCACCATATAGATTAGTTTTTGTTTCACCAACTGATACCTTAAATAAGGTTACGGCCTGTTCTACAACATAATCTACTACCTCTTCAGAGATGGTTTTAATGAAATCCAAATCTTTTGCATTAAAAAACTTCGGCATATTTTTATCCTATATAAATGTTGAGTGGAACACGATTCATAATTTGTTGTTGTTGTTCAACCATATTAGATTCGTTCTCCATTCTTTGTTTTTTACTAACTTCGTTTAGATTCTCTCTCAATTGTTCGATAAGAGCATCTTTTTCTGTTTGTGCTTCAGCTCTAAGTGCAGCTCCATCTAAAGAAACTTCAGAACCAGGTATTGGAACTGTATTATATTTCTCTCTGATTGCTCCTAACATCTCTTTTGCCAAAGCAAGTGTATATTTTCGTATCCACTGTCTACCAACATCATTAATTTTATTATAATTTGCAAAATCATATCCAATATTTGAATAATCTGATACTACATTTGGAGTTATAATAGTAGAACCCTCTGTTCTATCCTTTACAACTTGATATTCAAACCAAAGTTTATAGTCTGTTGTTGGTTTTGGTAAAATTGTTAATTTATTATTTACTATATTGAATGAATGTGCAGATTTTCTTATTTGGTCATTGAATTCAATCTGTTGAATTCTTAACATATCCTCATAAATAGGCATCATTATAAATTGTGCCGCTGGTGAGAATGAACCAAATCCAAATTCATCAACTAAGTTAAGTGTTCCTTGTCCACTTACCGAATAAGGGTCAAAGAATCTTTGAATAGCGGGTGATGTTTCATAATATACCTTTGTTACATCCAGTCTTTCACCACTTTCACTTACATTTGCCCACAATGATTGAATATCATATTCTTGTGAACCAGTATTTACATTAACATACCCTTTTTTGATATCTGTTCTACCACCTACGTTTGCTAAATTACCATATGATTCCGCTATGGTGATAGTATTATTTAAATCCGAGCCTAAAACTGAACTACCTTGGTAATTTGAACCTGTTGGTTGTCCTTCTAATGAACCGAGATTATTTCTAATATTAAATTGATTTACTTGTGCAGAATACTCTGATACTGCCTCTTCGAATACAGCGAAAAAGTTATCACCTTCTAATTCTACATCAATAATAGGATAACCTAATCTTCTTGCACACCAATTTGCAACTTTCGGAGCATCTGTCTGAAATGTTGAATCAGAATCATAAATTCCAAAAGGAGTTGATGAACCTGAAGTAAATGTTGCTGTTCCTGTCCAAATTCTTGCTTGAGACATATATTTTTCTCCTTACTTATACAATTATACTCTTATAAATATAAATTAAATGAAAAGGAGGGAATAAAACAAAAAAAGAGGGAAACCTTTCGGAATCCCTCTTAATTTTATCATCACTATGTAATGACCTATTAACTAAGTTTTAATTAACGATTATACGTTAGCTAAATCTTTAACATAGATTTTACCATAGAATTCTGGTCTTACCATTTTCTTAGCGTATCTAGTCATTACACCTCTTCTTGGTGTAAAGTTAGTTGGGTCATATACAAGAGGTGTCATGATTAATGGTACATACGGAGCGTAAACAGCACCAGTCTCAAGGAAGTTACTTCCTTTAAATCCTAACAAGATTTCGTTTGAAGTCATGTAAGGGTTTTTGTAAACTGTGTATCTGTTTGCGATAGAACCAACAGTAGTTACACCAGCTGCGAAAGATGAAGCATCTTTATCAGCAGAAACTGTAAATCCTGGGATTGATTCTAAAATTGTACATACATCAGGAGAAGCAACAACGAAGTTTGCTCCACCTCTAAGTGTTAATTGGTGAATCTTGTTAGAAACTTTGTTAAGTTTCGCTCCAAGAGTCTGGAACCAAGAGTTCTTAGTGTAAGCTGCAGAATTAGTTCCCGCTACCCAAGCTCCTGTCGCTGAGTTATACTCTTCACCTAATGATACTGACCAGTACTCAGTTGTTAAAGCGTTAGCTTTTAACATATCTAAGATTTCTAAGTCAATCTCTAATGAGATGTACTCAGATAACATAGAAGTTAATTCAGCTTCTGCATCAATTGAGTGGTAAGCGTTAAGGTCTTGAGCAAGTTCAGGTGTCCATACAGCCTTTAGTTTTCTAGTCTTAGCAACAATTGCTTCAGACTTTAATTCTAAATCAACTTCAGGAATACCTAAGTCAGCTCCGATTGGAGAACTTGCGTTTCCATCTTCGAAATCACCTCTGTTTTCAGCGATTGGTTGTTGTGAAAACTTGATTGTTAATCCATCACCAGCACCTGCAGTTAGGTCAGTTACCTTTGCAAAGAATACAAGGTTAGCACCACTAACTTTAGAGTGAGCTGGATAGAATGTATCAGCACCTGCGAAATCTGATGAAGAAATGTAGTAACTTCTTACTGCATCTAAATCAGGTCTTGTTAAGATGTTGTGAGCAACAGAAATCTTAGCGATTTCACTTGCAGCAACTGAAGCTGATAAAGAAGCATCAAATCCTACATCTGCCCATGAAGCAGTTGCGAAAGTTTGTTCTCCTGTTGTAGCTTCATCAGATACATCATTTACAGTATATCCAAATCTACCTTCACCGTATAAACCATTTACAGCTGAATCAGTTGAACCTAAGTCATCTCCAGTACCACCGAAAAGTGATTTTCCAGAAAATCCAGGGTTACCTGGTTGAGCAGTACCATATTTAAAGTCTAAATAAAATATAAGACCTGATGGTAAGTTCATTGGTTGTACACTAACGAATTCTTTCGATGCAATTTCACCGAAGATACGTCTTACTAATGGAAGGGCTACCCCACTCCATTCTTCACTACCTGCACTTGTTCCAGTGTTTGTAGCTTCATCAAGCAATTGTTTTGCTTGATTTTCTAACAATACAGAAATCTGTGATTGTTCTCTTTCTCCTAAACCTTCAAGAAGTCCAGTTTGTTCCCATTTTCCTTTCAGTTCTCTTGTCTCTGCAAGCATTACTGATTGTGGGTTCTTTCCTTCCATTAATTTAGATAAATCAAAATTTGCCATTTTTTTCTCTCCTTAAATTTTTGTTAATTAATGTTAGCAAGTTTTTTGAATCTGTCAGCCATCGTATTAGTTGATTCAGCAATTACTTCTTTCTTAGGAGCAGTTGATGCAACTGGTTTAGATGCGAATGATTCATTAATCTTACTTGATTTTACTTTTTTTGCAGTTCCATTAAACTTAAATGATTCAGCTAATGTACTGAATACAAGTTTAACTTCTCTTACATTACCTGTTCTATCCAATGTCTCAACAACTTTCATTTTCTGGTCGTTAGTTAAGTCATAAGAACGGAACAACTTGTTTGTGTAAAGAAGTTTAGCGTTTAGTAAGTTAACTTCATTGATAGTAGATTTAAGTTCTTTGATAGTAGACATTGCCTCTTCCAATTCACCTTTAACCTCTTCAAGTTCATCACTTTCTTCAGCTTCTTCTTCTTCAGATACTTCTTCAGATTCTTCATCTTCACCATAACCCATCTCTCTCAAGATTTCGTTAAGGTCGATTTCTTCATCTAAATCTTCATCTTCAGATTCTTCTTCTTCTACCTCTTCAGATTCTTCTACCTCTTCAGATTCTTCACCCTCTTCTTCAGAGTGCATTTCTTCTTCGTGAGATTCGATTTCATCTGATGCGATATCAGCTACTTCTTCCTCTTCCTCATCATCAAGTTCTTCTTCAAGTTCTTTAATGATTGATTCCAAGTCAAGTTCATCTTCTTCTTCTTCACCATAAGTTTCTTCAACTTCTTCGTGAGAATCTTCAGATACTTCTTCTTCTTCCTCTTCACCTTCTTTAACAACTTCAGTATCGTCCTCTTCAGAACCAACTTCAGCAGTTTCAGCTTCGGTGTCAGGATTTCCTTGAGCTACATCTGATGAAGAGTTTGCATCATCTGCAGGTTGCTTATTGTCTCCATCTCCGATATCAGATGCATCTCCATCAGGAGCATCATCTTTATCGTATTCTTCAGAAATTTCTTCCTCTTCCTCTTTTACATCAGTTTCTTCAACTGAATCTTCCTCTTCACCTTCTTCAATTTCTTGTTGAAGTTTTTGAGATAAGATTGATTGTAATCTTGGAGTGAAAGCTTCTTCTAAAGCGATTTTGGCATTAGCAATTGCAGTTTCACGAACAGCTTTAGCATCAGCGATAGCTTCTTTTAACAAATTTGAATTTGCCATAATAGTTACCTTTCGTTTTTGTTTCGTGAAAATATTTAAGGATTTTCAATAAGATTAAATTAAAACGGTTTGTTTGGTCACCCTACATAAGAAATCGTGGGTATTCATAAACCTAAGATAAGAACCTACATTTAGTAGGTTATTCAGTATATAAATATACAATCTATAATAAAAACACTAATTTTTAGTAGATTTATTTTTATTTTGTGGGTTTCCACCCTTTTTTTTCTTTCTTTTCTTAGTAAACATCTTAACAGTAGTATCACCTCCTTCTATTTTTTCCAAAATAGTTAGTTTTTGCTGTTCTCTAACTGCTAATTGTTTTTCTCTTCTACGGATGGTTGTGGGTTTTGTGTAGTATTTTCTTTCTCTAAGTTCTAATAAGTGGCCACTATCACTTACTAATCTTTTGTATTTTTTAAGTGCTCTGTTAATATCTCCTTTAATTACTTTAACAGAAACTAATGATTTTTTTTTACTCATTCTCCTAATTTTTATGTAACAATGTTTTATATAAGTATATACTATGAACCTTTTCCAGTTCCTGACTTTCTTCCTTTAGTGTGAGTGGATACATTTATAGGTTTTTTTCCTTGTCCAGCTGATGATTTACCACCTCTATTGGATTTGTTTTGAGCTGCTCTTTTTCTACGAGTTGCAGATTCTTTTTCTTTCTTACTCATAGTTTTTGCTTTAGAAGCTGGTACACATTTAGCGTATCCTTTCTTATCACCACTTGTTCCACAAGGTGGGTGTTTACCACTCTTGTCTTTTTTACCAATGTTAACCCATTTTGATTTGAACCAATTACGCAAATCTTCATTCACTATGTTCCCACAATGAATACAAGTGTTCTCTTCGATGATTTCGTTAAATAGTTCGTTGAGTTTCATTATTTTAATTTCTTTATAATATCATTTACATTTAATGTAATTGAATAACCAGCACCTTCATCACCATCGAATGGTTCAAACTTTAGTTTGGTTTTCTTCATAGCATAAATTGCTAATTGTTTACAGATATCTCTTTTTGATGTATTACCAAGTTGGTCTTTTTTATCTAAATCTTTTGAAGTTTTTGGTATAAATGAAATAACAGGTGAACCATTATAAGTTTTTCTACCACCAGTAACCATAAAATCAATAAAGTTAGATGGTAGCTCTGATTTATTGTCTTTTGAAGTAATTACTATCTTTCCTTCGTTAAGTATATCTGTTAGTTTAATCATTTTGTCTCAACTTTAAAGAGGGATTTAGATATCCATTCCATATATTATAAATATCATCTTCTGTAAAAGAACTATCGAGTTTTAATAAAGTTTGTTTAGTTGTATCAAAATCTTTATATAAATCATCATACCAAATTGTATAAATTTTATCGGTATTATTTAACTTCCTTAAAAATTTTATTATTATTCTGTACTGCCTTGTTATACCCTCTGATGTAGAATAGTTAATATCTTCGGTTGGATTGTATTTGATATCCCAACCCCATCTGTTTGCGTTGGATACACTTTCAAATACATCTTTTATATTATTTCTTAATAAAAAAATAACCTTATCAAATCTATGAAGATTATCCCAAACCCATTCATCACAATTTCCTGCTTGTACTTTAACTATTTTATTATTAAGAAACTCATTAGATGTAGAATCTTCTTCAGATAAAAGTATTTTCATCTGCTCTATCCAATTCCTTTGAGATTCTTCACTCCATCGATATGCATCTATATTAAATGGTTCGTAAATTTTTTCAAGTGAATATATATCAGATAGTCCGTTTAGTAGTGAAGTACTACCACTTCTTGGATGAGAAATAATAAGTATATTCAATTTAATTTATTTTGATACTTGGAATAATTTTTCTTCTACTGAAGCATTGGTTCTGTAATCATAATGTTTTGGATTTTCTCCAAAATCTTTTAGAGATTTTTCTAACCAAATTCTATATTTTCTTTTACCAAGTTTTTTTTCTATTGTAGAAAGTATATCGTAAAACTTAGTTTCACTCTTACCTACTTTTTTTACTAATCCTTTTATTTCGGATTTATCTTCGTTTACTGATTCTCTTGTTAGTTTGTATCCTTGTTTTACAAGTGTTCCAACGAAATCACTTAAATCTTTTTTGTTTTTGAAAATTTTGATATCAAAGAAATCACTACCATCTTTGTGTTTCTTTTTTCCATCATGGAAAGAGATTGTGTATTTTGCTTTACCAATACCATCTTGTCTTTTGAATCTTTTCTTTCCTTCTTTCATACCACGAACATTTGATTTTACAATCATTCCTTTACCACCATCTTTTTCAATTGATTTTAAGAATTTCTTAGCATCAGCTTCTTTTGAGTAAGCGGCTGAAGATGGTTTTACATTTCTATTTGGTAAATCTTTTTTAACTTTGTACATTACAACAAAGGCTTTACCTTCGTTTACTGATTCACCAATCAAAGAATCTATATCATTGTGTACATCTTTCCACTTAGTAAATTTTTTATTACGAAGTGTACTATAAAGAGCTATTGAATATTTTTGTGAAGAGTTGTGGATAATTCTTTTTACATAATCAACTGCACCAACATTTGGTTTTCCTTTTTGGATTGAATCAACTGCTGATTTTAATGCTTTGTAATTGTTAAATGCTCTTTCTTTGTTTCTATCTGAAATTACTTGAGTAATGTAATCTTTTGCCTTTTTCTCATCACCCTTAAATAAATCTAAAACTTGTTGTGCACCTTTATCATTTTTCTGAAGTGCTCTTTCGAAGTTACCGATTTGAGTTTTAGCTAAACCTTGAGAATTAAAGTAATCTCTTTTATCAAAAGCATTATATACTTTATCGAAAGTTCTATCGTTAGATTTAAAGGGTTTTGATATTGTTGGTTTCATAATTACTCCTTAACACTTTTTCCAACCACCACCGGCTGCTTTATATTTCTTGGCTGCCCAACCATTAGCATATGCTGATGGATAAACATCAAACTTCTTTTTAGCTTGTGATTTATATGAACTCCACTTACTTGAATCGGTAGGACAATTTTTTTCCATTAGGGTTTCAAACTTTTTACCAAATTCATATAATGCAGTTTCTTGTTCATTTAAATCAGTTACTTCCTTTACAACCGAAACAATGTTTCCATTCTCAGTTCTTTTAGAAACAACCACTGCTTGTTCTGTTATCTCATCAGAACACTCACCACTACATCCACATCCACAATCTTCTTTAGATTCTTTAATACCTAAACGTTGTTTCATCTGGTCCTCTGTAATTTCACCAATCTTGTAGTATCTTGAAAGGATATGTCCCATATCTTCATATAATCCACCCATTCTTTGGTCAAGTGCACGAGCCTCAAGAGCAACTTTATCGAATTGTTTACCCAACTTATCCAATTCACTCATGTTTCTCTTAACTGTATGCTTATCAAACCAATCTCCACCTTCGTGAATTGCTAATGTTCTAGCTGCTTCAGTTATTCCACCAAGTGTTTCTGCTATTTCAGCGATATCTGATTTTCTATCAAGTGATTCTTGATATTTGTTGTAAGTAGAAACGATTTCTAAGAAGTGTTTTTTAACTTCTAAAGAAAGAGGTCTCTTTTCTTCTGATTCGTTCATTAGTTGGGTTAATTTAATCATTGTGTTCTCCTATTATTTAATTCTTTTAAATAGTTTATAAAGATATTGCAATCTATCAATAGCATCTTTACAATGGTCCATTGCTTCTAATATTGCACTTTCATCAATCATTTCTTCAATAAGTTCAATATCATTCTGAACTGCTCCAACTGTACCTTTTACAACTTTAACAAGTTTCTTATCAGGTTGTTTATATGGTGCTTCATTCATTGAACTTTCGTTCATTATATCTATTAATTTCATAATGATTTTCTCCTTAAAATAATTTTTTTAAATCCTTATCTTTATAAACATCGGCGAAATACCATTTTCTATCTTTCATATTATACAAATATACAAATTCTGCACCACCTTTGTTTCCAGCATTTTTAATATATCCTTGTATATCTTTTTCAGTTCCTTTTAATGGTTGTGATTTTTCATTATAATATTCAATTTCTTTATCATCAAAGATTCCTCTCGCTCCACCCTTTTTAATTAAAGTAAGAACATCTTTTTCGTTCTTCATGTGTTTTTTAAGACCTGGTTTCATATTAGATGGATATCCATCGTAGTGAACATATGCTGATGCAATCTTTCCACTTCTATCGATGATACCAACTTGTGAACGAGTTCCTTCGTTGATTACACCTTCTTTTAAAAGTTCAGTCAATTTAATCATAATTCTTTTGTCTCCGTTTTATGTGTATATAAGTCAAGTTTACCATCTTCAGTTAACTTAACTTCATAGTTTGTTTTTCTTATATCGTTATGCCCACCTTTGAATGGAGTTTCTCCTACTTCTCTGGTAACTTTACCTAACTTAAATTTATTTTTGGACATAAAGTCCTGTACATTAAATCCCATGGTCTTAACCTATTTCTGTTATAATTTCTCTCATCAAATCTTGTGATTTACACCACTCGTTACAAACTTCACCTTGTTTAATAAGTTGTTTGTTAACAGATTCATTCATTGGAGTCATAAATGCTCCATGAGTCGATGGATTAGAAACAAAATCCCAACCAATCAATTCAAAATCTTCACCTACTTGTACTTTACCACCTGATAAAGGTTCTACTGAACCCATACCTCTTGATGATATACCTAAAAGGATACCTGCTTTAAGTAGTTCTTTTAAGATATTACCACTTGGAGTTGGTAGAATCTCAACTGTTCCTACTAAATCATCATTATCCCAATGTATCTCTCTTACGTTATGAGATACGTTCTTTAGATTGATTACAGAAGAATCTGGATGGTCTAATTCACCAAGTGCTCTTCTTTCTTTAATAAGTGTTTCGTATTTCTTTGCTTCTCTCATCAAAATTTCTTTAGGATATATCCTTCCATTTTGATTTTCCGCACCTGCTCTTTGTAAAATACCCTTAACAATAGTTCTTCCGCTATCATCTTCGTTTACTTTACCTTCGAATAGGTTTGTTTCTATTAATAATTGTCCCATTATGCTCCCCAAGTTTTTCTTCGTTTAAATAAATCGAAAAAGATTGCAGATACTTCCTGTCTGATGATTTTTCTTATTAAATCCTTATCAGATTCATTGAGTTCTTCGTTAATCTTTCCTTTTTTAAAGTTAACTATTTCCTCATTGATTATATCATACAACTCTCTCTTAGTCATTTTATTTTAATTTACCTCTCTTTGCATCTCTCTTTAATTCTTCAAGAGCATTGATTTGGTCTTGTATTGCCTGTTCCAAACTTACATTTCTGTATTTAGCTTGTTTTCTAACAGCCAACATTGCAATTCTTTTTTCTTCAGTAGAAGGTCCTTCGTTGATTGATTCATCAACTGATTCTTTTTTATCTTCTTTTTTCTCTATTGCCTTTTTAAGTGCTGGTGGTAATTTTTCTTGAGCCTTTGTTAACTCATCTAATTCAGTTTCATCTCCTCTACCAAATCTTTCATTCTTTTTTCCTCTACCACTCCAAGTTTTTTCTATGTTGTTAAAGAATTTCTTTTTTTCTTCATCAGACATTGCAGGAATTGACTTACCAGCCTTTTCTAAAGCCTTTTTGAAAAATTCTTGATATTCAGATTCTTCTTGTAAGGTTTCTCTTACAATATTTTTTAAGTGTTCTCTTGTTATTTTCATTTTTCAATCTCCTGTATCGTTTTAGCGATATTAATTAGTTTCTCTTTTATACTATAAATATGTTTATTTGTTCTTTTCCAATACTGATTGGAATCTAACTCATTCATAGTTTTTATTTTATTATACCAATTAAAGAACTTTTCAGTTTCTCTTAGTTGATATTTTAATTCTTTTAAACCCATTGCCATCTTCTTATGAGGATGCATTGTTTCATCGTTCTTTAATTCTAACCAACGATTAACAGGTCTTTTTACTTTGGCTTCAGATATATCTTCTCTCATATTACCATCATAGTTCATTGCCCAATTATCAAACCCATCTAACATTTTTGAAATTTGTCTTTCATCTGGTGAACCATACGGATTGTAATCAAACTTAGATTTCATTTTATCTAATTCTTTTTGACCGAAGTTTTCGTATCCACCTTTTTGTTTCCACTTTCTCATTAGTCCTTTTTTAACTTTTGAGATTGCTGAACGAACTTGTGATGGTTTCATTGCTTCGTTTACTGATTCACCAAATTGTTTGGTAATCATTTTAAACATTTTGTTATTAGGTCTACCAGCAATTGCTGATACGAATGCCATTCTATCTTTTAAATTTCCTTTTTTTACAAAGTTAAAAAGTTTCTTTGCATCGATGTTATGTGTATTGATAAAATCATCAACTGCAATACCACGAGTACCAGTGAATCCAGCAATACCCATAGCTAATTTAGAAGCTTCGTTTACTGATTCATTCATTTTGTTATTCTTTTGAACGTGCTGATAAATCTTTTTTGCAAATGCTGGGGAAGTGATTTTAGCAATCTGAGTAATAGTTTCTCTTTTGTTAGGTCTTACAGATGTTGAACTTGCATGACCTTTCATATCAGGAAATTTACCATCTAATGAATATCCATAATCACGAATATCAGTTAGGTTAGAATCTTTATCAAAAATAAATCCATAAGAACTTATTCTTGAGTTGTACATTTTTCTTACGGTAAGTTCGTATCCATTGTTACCTTGTTTATCAGAACCGATAACCATTCCAAAGGATTCACCTGTTTTGTTGTTTCTACCTTTGATTGCCTCAGAGATGTTATCAACATCATCACCTACTACACTATAACCAAGTGCAGTTGCGATTTTTTTCTTTCTTTTTTTATCAGATTTACCCTTATCAGAGAATGCTTTAGGGGTTTGGTAACCAGCTACATTACCTGTTGTAGTGGCCTCTTCAAGTTCTTTTTCAATTTCTTGAATTAATTCATCTAAATACTCTTTAAGATTTTCGTTCATTGACATTTTTTATCTCCTTAATCAATTCATAAGACATCATCAAAGCTGAAACTTGTTCATCGGTAATCTTTTTACCAATTTTTTGTTTTTTAAGAACATTAATTGTTTCTCTCAACTTGATTTTTGTAATCTTATCCTTCATACTCTTATACATACCATGTAAAGTAGTAATAGTTTCGACTAATTGAGAATCATAATACTCGTTAAACTTTGATGTATTAGTTACGTTATTAATATATTCTCTTAATAAACTCTTCTGTGATTCATTTAGAGTAGTATATTTTTTGTTAAAAGTTTCAACAAGTATTTTATATGTCAACAACCTTAGGTCCTTCTCTTGTTTTCTATATTCTTCTACTAATTTATCTTGCTTAACACCTGTTGAATTTTGGGAATTAGATGAGATGTGTTCTACAAGAGTGATTTTAGAATCGAATACGTCCTTAACATCAAGAATATCATTCTTTTTACCTTCAAAAAGTTTATGAATTGAAGCTAAAATTTTGTAGTTTGTTACCGGGGAAGATAAGAAATTATTAATTTCGAAGTTCTCCTTGATGGATTTAACAAGATTGTACTTTTCTCGTTGAAGTTTTGTATAATTTATTTTAGTATGTGCTTCTAAAATAGCATCAATAAACTTTTCAGCCTTTGAATCTGTATTGTATTTTTCGTTTATAAGTAGGTTGAATAATCTGAGTTCTTTTGATAGCTCAGTTCCTCTTCCATAGAATTCTTTGATGATTCCTTTTGACTTTTCCTCGCTACCATTAAGTATTTCAACGGTAATTTGTCGAGTTAAAAGCTCAAAAAGGAAACCAGTATTCTTAAATTTTGAATGTTTTATTTTTCTCATCTTATTTGTTTCCTATTATGATATAGTAAAAATTCCCTAATATAAATATAAAATTATAAAAGTTAAACTAAATTATTCTTGGTCAAGTATATTATTTTCATCTAACATACCTTTCATTTCGTGTAAATACTTCCTTTTAGCAGCTATACCATTAATATATTTAATTGCCTTATCTTCAGAAGTTCTTGAACGTTTTTTCGTTCTTTCATCATCACCGAGTGGGTCTCTACCAAGTGGATGTTTATCTTTTTTATAAGTTCCACCCTCTCTTGGTCTACCACCTTTATCTTTAATTTCTTGTTTGATATTTTCAATTTGTTCTTCTATATCATCTGGTTCTTCATCTTCTTGTGCAGGGTCTGAACCTTCATCTTCAATAGAACGGAATCTAAATCTATCTTTTAAGTCATCCAACATCCTAACTCTCTGTTCATCTTGTTCACCACCACTTAGTTTAAAGATGTTTTCATATACCCAATCTTTGGATAACATATTAAGACCTTGAATATCTTGAGCCAATCTAATCTTCTCACTCCACAAGTTTACTTTTTCTTGTTCATAAATTGTAGATGGGTTTACTAATTGTAAACTAAAGTTAGTCATTTCTGAATCTTGAATTCCTTGTGAGTACAAATGAACTATTGCAATCTTAGATAATTCTGAAATTACTGTTCTTTGAATTCTTTCAATTGTTCTTGCAAATCTTACATCTTCAGCGGCAAGAGTTGCTTTACCATTTACATTTTCCTCATATCCTAAATAAGCTCTTGGAATTTTTAATGCTGCAAATAATTTATTTTTTAAATAATCGATATCCTCAATACTAGCATATTCTAATCCTGCAAGATTATCAATTGATGTTCCACTATCACCACCACGAACAGGAAGATAGAAATCTTCTGTTAGGTTTTGCATATTGTACTTTAAGTTGTAATCACCAGTATTTCTATCAACAAAAGGAACTTTTTTCATTTTGTTCATAATTCTCTGCATGTAGTTATCAACTTCAGTAGGAGGGATATTACCTATATCAATTTTGAAAACTCTTTTTTCTGGTGCTCTCATGATTCTGTGAATCAACATAGCATCTTCCATTAGAGATAATTGTTTCCACAATCTTCTTCCATTCTCAATCATAGATTTACCATATGGTAACCAGTTTGTATCTGCTAATAATCTAAAGTGAGCAACTTCAAAGTTTTCATATTGTTCTTTACCATTCGGGTCCTCAGTAATTTTAAACTTTACTGAATTTGGATTCGAAGGGTCTGTTCTTTCTAATCTTTCTGTGTTGTAAACTGAATGAGGTGTTACATTAACAATACCTTTACCTTCAGCGATTTCTAAACCTAAGAAGAAATCTCCATACTTACACATATTTCTTACCCATGGCCATAAGTTGAATTCAACATTAAGAATATCATAGAATAAGTTTGTAAGTAAATCTTGTACTTTTTGATTATCAGAATGAATCATAAGAGTATCACCAAATTCGTTCTTTAGTGTTGATTCATCTGCGTAAATATCAAGAGCTGATGCTAATATTGGGTCGTTATCCATTGCATCGTAATCTCTAAAAACTTCTCTACGAACTTGTTGGTATGCCATTGATTGAGCACCACCTGCTTGTTCATAGAAACTTTTTTGTAGTTTCGTATATCTATCTCTTAGAGAAGATAAATTTGTTTGTTGTCTTTCATCGGTATCAACAACTTTTCTCTTACCATCTTTATCGACAGTAACAACTGCTTGAGCTCTGAAGAGTTTCGTTAATCTACCAAAAAATGAAGTATCTGCCATCTTGTTCCTAATTTAATTTTATAACCTTTTAATTTTATTTTACCACTTTCTACATGACCAGTATCTAGCTTTGTGTCTTGGACCTGGTGAATCACAATTGTGTCTTGCTCTAAATGCTTTTCTTGCATCTGGATTATTCTTACGAATTTTCATCGTCTTTTCATTTCCCTTACCTTTGTGACCAAAGTTTACTTTTACTACATTACCTTGAGGATTTTTAACATATACTTTGAATTTTTTAACATCACCTTGCATTGGTTTACCAAGTTTTACTTTTCTTCCTTGGTATTCTGCTTCGTTAATATCAGATTTATACGATTCCATGAATTCACAGAATTCTTTAATATCATCGTAATTTTCTACGAAATACTCATTACAATAAGATTCTGTTTCGTTTTCACTAATTAATTTTTTCATTGAAATCATAATATTTTTCTCCTTACTATATAAATATACAATTATTTAATTAACCAAGTTAAATCCTCATCTCTATCACCAACCCTTTGTTTCCAAGGATTATCTTCCATTGAAGAATTACCACCAAATCCCATACCAACTACATCCAATGAATGTGCTCCAATACCACCTAATGCTTGTTTTGTTAAATCAATTCCTTCTTGTCTTAATCTAAGTGCAGTATCTCTAACCCACAATCCAATAGATAATGACATTGTTAAATCATCATTGTATCCACTCATGGCTTCGGCTCTATTTCCTCTCCATATAAATGTAAACAATTCATCAATTAATCGCGTTGAACGAACTGTTACAGATTTATCTCTAAAATAATCATCCAACTTTGATATAATCAAAGGTCGAGTTTTAGATGTTGTACTAAATCCTGCAACCATTCCTCTTTCTTCTCTATTATATTTATTATGTAATTGATGTTCAACATCTACATACTTTAAATCTTTACTCATGTAGAAAAGATTTCCATATCCTCTATCAATTACTTGTTGTATAACTGCCCAACCAATATTTGCGTTCTCAATTACTAATAGTGCTTGATTGTAATCAGTTGCCAATGAAACTAAAAAGTTTCCAAAATCTTTAGTATCCAATTTACCTCTGTATTCTGCAACTTGTGAAGCTTCTTCAACATCTATAACATGACATGCTGAATAATCAGTTGAATCTCCACGAGCAACATCCGCAACTACCATATATGTTTTATTATAGTTGGGATATTCCCACTTCCAAAGATTTCCATCGAATCCTGTTTTCTCTATTGGTTCTTGACAAAAGGATTCTTTATAGAACATAAGAAGTTGAGGGTCAATCACAGTATCACCAGAAGAAACGAAATCACAATCACATTCTTGTGCTGCTCCCTTTACTCCTAATAGTACTTCTTGTTCATCTCTCCAATCTTGATTTCTTTCAGGATGAACACTCCAATGTAATCTGATTGGATTGAATCCATTTTCTTCTTCTTCAGCACCTACCCAAGTTTTATGAAAGAAATTTCCGACACCATTTGGTGTAGAAAGAATAATTGCATTACCACCCGTTGATAAGGTAGATTGTGCTGATATCCAAATATCTTCAATCTTATCAATAAATGCAGCTTCATCAAATACCAATAAGGATAATGCTTCAGAACGACCAGCATCACCAGCGGCTGAAGTTGCTTTTATCTGAGAACCATTCGAGTATCTTAAGGATAGTTTGTTATCTTCTACTGTTGTTTGTTTTAACCATGATGGTAAGTACTGATTCATTACACGAACCTTCGTTACAAGGTTCTTGGCAACTTCTTGTTTAGTTGCAATTACTAATACATTAAAATCTTGATTGAATAACATTTTCCAAAGTGAAAATCCCGCAGTTAAGGTTGAGATACCTGTTTGTCGAGATTTAAGGATAATGTTATAACGATGTTCTGCGAATTGGTCTAAAGTTCTTTCTTGAAACTGATATAAGTGAAAAGGAATCTTACCTCGCACAGGATGCTGAATCATACAATACTTTTTCATAAAGTAGATTGGGTCTTGTGCACATTTTTGATACTCAAGTTTAATTATTTCCTTTAAACTCTGTTTAGCCATTTTTTATTTTTTTCCTATTTTCCAATAGAGAGATGTTCCAACGAATGGTTTGTATTCTCCACCTTGATTAGATAAACCTACATTCAATCCATAGATATTCATCTTCTTAGTTTTTAACAATCCATTAACACTTAAGTTACCAAAGCCATTTGTTTGGTCAACTCCTAATCCGAAACCATAATAAAATTCGTTTTTAGGTAACTCTTTTACAATGGTAGTATTGTAAACAGTTGGAATCTTGAAGAACCAATCAATTTCTCTTGATTCGATTCTATTTTGTGAAATAACATCAGTAAGAATACCAAATCCTAAACTACTATCTGGTTTTGCTCCTAATGAATCAGTTACTTCTGTTGGGAACTCATAAGTTAAGTTCAATGTATCTTTTACTGTTATTTTAGAAAAGTAATCTTTAATAATTGCAAGTGAATCCACATCTATTGGTATTTCAACTTCTTTAATTACTTCTTTTGTAATGTACTTTGGTACATACTTTGTTACTTTAACTTCTTTTTCAACGTAAATTGTATCAGTTTCTTGTTTGATTAGTTCATAATCTTTACCATCTACATTTACAATTTCTTTATCTTCGAAATCCGTTCCACATCCTCTCATTAAAAAGATAACTCCTATTAATAGTAGGATAAATAATTCTTTCCATCTTTTTGATAGTAAACTAAATAAAATGCTCATAATTTTTTTCCTTTAATATATCGAAGGCCTTAATTCTTTTGTTTTCTAACTCTTCGATTTCTTTTGTCCCATTATCTATCATTTCTTGAATATCTTTTTTTGTATCTTCAATCGAATTTGGTAATTCCCACTTTTCAACCGTTCCATCTTCATTTACATATTCATAAAATGGTTTGATATCTTTTAGTGATTGTTTTAATTCTTCTAATTTTGTTTTACCAAACACAATCATACGAGTAAATATCTTATAATCTTGATATTCTTGAAATAATCCAACCGCTCTTAATTCGGTTTCTCTTATCGATGTACAATTCATACAAAACCCACCATTCTGTATAAACTTCAAATCTTTTGCAGATTTTTTAATAGTTTTACACTCAGCGTTTTTACATTTTGATTTTTCTTCGAGATATTTTCTGATTTCTTGTAATGCTTCAGAATTTTTACCCGTTTTTAAAACATAGCCTTCTTTTTGTTCATATTTACTATGTTCATCTTCCCAAACATCACCTACTTTATGAGATTCTTTCTTTTTAGTCCAACCAACAGTTGTATTTTTATCATACTTTCCTGTCTGAACCATATCTACCAACTTTCTACGAGTTGGATGCATATATTTCTTTTTAAATTCTTTTCCCATTATTATACATTAGGTTATGTTGTGTATATAAATATATAAAAATAGAGAAACCGAAATTTTAAAAGAAAATACCGAGTATTTGATTTACTGATGCAAATGTTCCTGTGAGTTTAAAGGTGTTACCATTATATAAGAATACAATACCTTCATTTGGTACAATTTTATTAGAACCACCAATAGAATTTAACCTTCCAAGTTCTAATTTAAGTTTTTCTATCTTTTTTGGGTCACCTGATTTTTTAACATCTTTAATTGTTTGGTCAATTCTCTTTTTCATATCACGAACAGCCGAATCAGGATTAACAGTTAAAGCAGATGAAGTAAATTCTAATACTTCTGCACCCAATCCTAAGAAAATCTGTTCAAACTTCATTAGATTCTGTTTAGAAATCTTCTTTTGGTCATCTTTATCTGTTTTCTTAGCCCATTCAAGTGTTTTAGAATCAGTAATATTCTTATTATCTAATCTAAACTTCTTATCCATGAATGCCCATCTCTTAACTAACCCCATTTTGGTTTTGTTATCGAGTGTTGATGGTGAATTCTTATCAACCCATTGTTCCCACCATGCTTGGTGATAGTTTGCAACACCATCTGTATCCTTTAAACTAAATTCTTTCTGTAATTTAGATATCTGTGATGAATATTTACTACGTTTCTTAGATAAATCTTGTGATTTTGGTAGTTTTACAACAGGTGGGCCTTGAATAGTGTAGTTATCTTGTACATCTTTGTTAACTTGTTTAATCATACCAGCTAATATTCTTGCTGCTTCACCATTTTCACCTATTGCAACCCCCTCATCGTTATATTCCATAGTACCATGGAACACAAGTAACGCTTGGCCGTAAGGAATCACATTAACTGATGTTGGGTATATCACTTCAAGGTTCATAAAACACGCTCCTTGTTTGAATACCTTATCTCTTTGTTTATCTGAAAGGGATTTTATTGCATTTGAAAGGTCTTTCATAGCATAATTGTATGCATCTGATAAACCTCCTCTACCTTGGAACTTATCTGATACTCCTTTGATATCTAAAGCGTTCTCACCTTTGTTTTTTAAGTGTCCTTTGTTTCTTGCTGCTACTAATCTCCCATCTCTCCATGAAATAGCAAGAGCTTGACCATCGGTTTTCTCTCTGGTGTACTCAAGTGTACCTTCAAGTGCTCTATTTACGATATCTTTAAGTTGTCCAAAGGTTAAATTGATATCAGTATCAAATGGGTGAGACATATGTCCATACGCACCACCTTCTTGGAGTAATTTAGATTCGTTTATGTTTTCTTTTATTAGTTGTTGTGGTGTTTTAGTGTTTGGTAAAAACATTTCAACCAACTTATCATCAATATCACTTATTAGTTGTTCTATTTCATTCATAAATTTTTCCTTTTCTTTATTTTTAATCCACAATCCTATTTCAGGTCCTTTGATATCAGATGGAACATCCTTTCCACCAATAGATAAGTTAAAGTTTACGAACTTTTTCATATCCTTCCCAATCAACTTACCAAATTTAAGGATTTGGTCATCTGATAAAGATGTTTTTTCTTGTAGTTTCTTGAATACTACAATTTCTTCTGGTCTAAAGTGTTGTAATGATACTAAAAATACAATATTATTTTTTTCGTCATTAGAATAAGTTAATTTGTTTAATTGTTTTCCTAATACCGAAGGTGAATTCTTTTTGAATAGTGATGCAAGGAACAAGATATAATCATTATCCTTGATGTAAGGTTTAGATATTTTAAGATTTGGGAATATTAGTGAAGTGAATCCAATCTTATCATTCAACTCCATATACTTTTTAGTATCTTTAGCTGATTTGATTGATTTTATAACCTCATCTCTAACTCTTTCAAATGATACTCCTTTAAGTGATGGGTCTTTTTGTAATGCATCAAGTAATTCTTTATCTAAGTTACCACCCAACCTTGCTTGGAATCTTAAAGCTCTTAGTTTTCTTAACGGGTCCTCATCAAATCTTTCTTCTGCCTTACCAACTGTTCTAATGTTTTTCTTTTTAAGGTCTGCGATACCACCAACTAAGTCAACTATCTCTTTTCTATCGATATCATAGAATAAAGCATTGATAGTTAAATCTCTTCTTCGTACATCACCCTCGATATCTGTATAATCAACAGATGAAGGTCTCCTACCTTTACCAATATCTTTTCTAAATGTTGCAATTTCATGTCCACCAACCATTACAACTCCGAATGATTTACCAACCTCAACAGTTTTCATTCCTAAATCTTTAGCAATCTTTAAAACCTCATCTGGTTTTGCATCTGTTGCTAAATCAAAGTCCTTTGGTGATTTACCAAGTATAGCATCTCTTACTGCTCCACCAACTACATAAAGCTTCTTACCATTCTTTTTAAATCCTTTTTGGATTTTAATGATATCAGATGGTACTCTTAATTTAAGGTCTTTACTTTCATCCAATCCACCTCTATCGTGTTTAGAAAATTTACCTAATTTATCGAAAGCTCTGAATGATTTAACCTTATCTGCTTTCTTTGGTCTCATTACAGATAGTTGTTTGTACTTCATGTGGTTTCTTACAATGTAATAAACATTTGCGGTATTACCACCAACTGATTCTATAAACTTTTTATACTTCTTTACTAATGAAGCAGATACTTTCTCATGTCCGAAGTGTGTGATGTGTCCTTTCTTTGGGTGAATACCCGCAGTTTCATCTTTTCCTATATCATGGAACATTGCTGCAATTGCAATATCAATATCATCTTCTTTGATTGAACGATTTACAACTTTGATTGTGTGTTTGAGAACATTACCCTCTGGATGTTTATCTAATCTCTGTCCAAAGTTCTTTAGATTGTAAACTCTCTTTTGTAAATCAGAAGGCATCTTTTTAAATAAGGATTTGAAATCTGTAATTCCTAATTCTTTTAATCCTTCTTTGATTACTTTATCTGATTTCAGTTTGTAATGTATATCTCTACCATCGGCATCTTTACCAAATCCTTTACCGATTACTTTTTTCCAAAGTAACTCTAAGAACTCTACCTTTTTTCTATAAGATAATCCTTTTATCTTTTGATTGATTTGTTTTCTGTTCTTGTAAACATATTTTTTGAAATCCATATAAAAGAATTCATTTACTTCTTTGATTGGTTCATATTGATACTCTTTACTTGATTCGGAATCTTTTCTATATTCCTTATTTCTTTTTGCAAACCTTTTCATATCTTCAGGACCTGCATATCCAATCATGTTTTCGTTTTTACCTTGAAACTTATCAAATTCTTTTTGTCTAAGAGCTGGTAGAAATCTAAACTTAGCTCTTTTCATTATTCTACCTTTTTTTCTAACTACGTTTTTGTGAACTACTTGTGATTGTTTTATAGTTAAATCAGATTTTTTGATATCAGGAAATAAATCTTTTGCAAACTCATCATAAACTTGTCTGTATGCCATTTTATAAGCAATCTTCTTAAGTTTAGAAAGAGGCTTTCTTCTCTTCATTGTTCTTGCTCTTCTTCTTGCGATTTGAGCTCGTTTACCAGCCATCGCCGCTTTTCTTCTCAATTTATCAGCAGGTCTCATTTTTCCTCGTTCATCGAGTTCTTCATTCAAACCCATTTTCTCTTTCCAAGAATCAAATGCATCAAAATCATATTCTTGTTTCTGAGAATCCCATCCACATGAATGACATAAGTACTTTTCGTTATCTTCAGATTCTATTTCCCATTGGTGATTACACTTTTCACACTTAACTTCTGTTCCTGCAAGTTCTGATATAAATCCTTCCTTAACCATTCTGAAGTTAACTACTTTTCTACCATTAATAGTAGGCATCCCATGTTCATCTTTACCGATTGATTTAACAATTGTTTTCTTGTTTTTAAATCTACCAGTCATAATAGTATCACCAACTTTAATTGGTAGTACAATATTTTCATTTAAAGATGCTTCATATTCTTCTTGTGATTTTTTATCACCTTTTTGAGAATCTAATGATGCATCTTTTATATCCTTATTGATTCCCAATCCTTTTACTAACTCATAACCAACCATTGATGCACTACGAGTTACATGCTTAAACCATTTAGAATAAGCATCAGTTGAATAGATATCTACTTGGTTATTTGCAGTTGTTGTACCTAAGATACCAGCAGGAAAAGGTGTTACTGCCCCAACAGGACCATTCGGATAAATTGGATGGTCGTAAATATCTTCTAACTCTTTGTTAGAAATCATATTAACTACCTCATAACCAATTCGTGTTGCTCTATCTACATTTATCTTAGAAAATACATCGTAATTGGGAAAAAAGAAGTTTGGACCATCATCAACTTGTCCTGCACTAATCTTTGAACTCTCATTGATGAGCCAATCTTCAATCATTTCTTTAGAAATCTCAATTACTCCTTCATTAAGCTTATCAGTAATCATCTTAAAGATAGTTGCGTTAAACTTTCCATATGCACGTTTCTTAAAGAAATCTTTTTTCTGTTCTTCCGAGCCTACTGATAATCCGTTTCGTGTTTCTGTACCACTTATTCCACCACCACTTGAAGGTGCAGCATAAACATAACCACCATCTCTATATCCCACAGAAACATCACCCTTATAAGGTTGGAAGTATTTACCACCTAATCGGTTTTTATCCTTCTCACCAACAACAGTAATAAATGCAGTTGTTTCTTCATCAAACTTTTTAAGAATTTCTGTGGGTTTGTATGGATTCTTGACCTTATGTATTTTGGATTTTGGGATTCCAAACATAGTAGTCATAATTTTCACCTTTTCTTTGAAGTTAAAAGGTGATTTAGGTCTTTCAACCTTATCAGATGTACCAACATAAACATTATCCTTACCGAACTTTTTGACAAGGTGTTGGTAAGTACCATAGTGTCCTTTGTGCATAGGTTGAAACCTACCCACATAGATAACTACTGTTTTTTTAATAGGATTTTCATCCTCCATTATACTCTCTACGAGAAATTTGGAAAGTTCATTCATATTTGGTACACCTTGTCAGTATATAAATATGGAAGAAAAAAGAATTAATGATTCTTGTAAATAAATGGGTCTCTTTTACGAAGTTCTTCTAATTTCTTTTTGTATTGTTTTTTTAATTTTCTTCTAATGTACCAACTTTTAATGTACACATATGGAAATAAAAATATTTTTTTTAAAACACTCATAATTTAATTTTTATAATATAGTTCAGGATACTCTACTAATATATGTATTCCACCCTCAGATAAAGCTTTCTTATATGCTGGTAAAATCTTTTCCGATGTATCTAATTTTTCAATAGTACAATTCGTAACAATATCTCTAAACGCATTTGTATAATCAGCCTTGTGTTGATGACCTGGGTCTAATGGTGTATCACTTCCCTTACCAACTCTTACAATCACATTTGGTTTCCATTCACCATCAGACATTGCTTCTAACTTATCTAAATGGTTTACTAATTGATTTACTGCAAGAATTAAGAAATCCCACCTTGGATAAAATGTAACAACTTGATGACCGGTCATTGCCAATCCCATTGTCATTCCCATTTGGGTTTCTTCCATTACTGGCGTTTCTATCATTCTTTCTTTTGGTAATCCCTCAATGGTTTTACTCATTGGGTTACCATAATAAACTATCTGTTGTCCGATGAATATTGTTTTATCATCTTCCATTGTAAGTTTCATTGCTTCTGTTAAAGCATCTAAATAAGGTGTGTATTCTGGACTACTCATTTATATTGTTTTTATAATGTTCATATGTTTTTCTAATACCCTCTTCAAATCCATACTTAGGTAACAACCCATAATCTTCTTGTTTTTCGGTATTCATTTTTCTCTTTGGTTCTCCATTTGGTTTTGAAGTATCCCAATTTATTTTTATATCTTTACCACTAATTTTTATTGTGGTTTCAATCATTTCTTTTATAGTTGTTTCTACACCACTACCAACATTTATAATTTCAGTATGTAATCTTTTTTTAGCGGATATTAAACACGCTTCAGCAACATCACCAGCATATACATAATCTCTTATTGGTGTTCCATCTCCCCACGCTTCAATTTCTCCATCTGATTCATAAACCTTTTTGATGGTTGCTGGTATAGCCATGGCATTTTCTCCGTAATTATCATATTCTCCAAATATATTTGAAGGTCTTAGTATTGTCCAATTTATCCACCCAAATTGTTGCCTATACGCATCTATAATTAATTCAGGTACTCTTTTACTCCAAGCAGGAAACCAATCATGTTGTGATGGAAGAGTTTCCCAAACAGTATCTTCTTCAAATTCTTCTGCAGATGCATATACACCAACTGATGATAGAAAGCACATATAAGCACTATGATGTTGACAATTTTTTATAAGGTTAATATTTGCTTGTATTGATGGTACAAGAAAATTAACAGGATATGATTTAGCTGTTGCAGGTGTACCTTTGATTCCAAAACAATTCATTACATCGTTTATATTGTATAATTCAAATATTGCACTAACCTTATGATAATCTGTTAAATCAATATTATGAAATACAAATTTATCACCAAATTGTTTGTAGTCATATTTAGGTTCTTTAATATCAATACCAACAACAACATAATCATCTGGTATAGATTCTGCTAATTTTTTTACAACATGATATCCAACTAACCCACTACATCCTGTAACAAGAGTTGTATGTGTATATTCTTTTTTCATAGTTTTTAAAATACTACCCACTTACCAGTACCATAGTGTGGATATTTTGATTCGTAATTATAATATACTACATCTTCTGGTAGTTCTCTTTGAATACCATTCCATGTATCTAAAGTTGGTGTGTTGGTACTCACACCATTATCTTCTACAACAAAATAAAGTGGTAAATCATAGTTTCTTGCATATTTGTGAACTTCATAAAAGATTCCACTTTCAAATGCCATATCTCCAACAAAAACCCAAACTTTATCATCACCACCATTGTACTTGATTGATTTAGCAACTCCTAATGAAATAGGTAGAGTACCTGTTACAATTGCGGATGAGTAAAACTTAGAATCTTTATCTACGATAGTAATTGATTTACCATCCAATATTTTTTGTTTTAGTTTTGATTCCTCTACACCATGTAAAAGTGCATGATAATGAGACCTCCAAGTTGAGAACACCCAATCGGTTGGAGATATTTTTTTGAATACCTCTATTAGTTGTTCTTCGTTTCCGTTTGATAAGTGAATTGGGCCCCTAATTTCACCATTTTCCCAATGTGAAATAATATCATCTTCAAATGCAATTAATTCTTCTTTTGAGTAATTACCCGATTCCCACCTATCTTCATGATAATCTAAATTTTTAATTTTCATATAAAAATATTTTTTGTATAATCTGTATCATCTGTTTTGTTTACAATTTCACAAACTATTTTGTTATTGTTTATAAATCTATCTTTGTTCCATTTGTAAAAATCTTTGATTACATCTGGATTATTTTTTATTTTGTTTATCTCATTAAATATTAGTTTGATTCTTTTAACTGGATTCTTTTCATAATCATATGAATGGTCAATCAAATCATCAAAGAAATCAAAATCATAAATTTCTCTTAAGGCCTTTAAATGATTGTATGGAGCTACAATTAAAGGTATTTGATAATAGTAAAATGGTTTTAAAGATTTTTCAGTTATGTGAATAACATTTTCAGTAAAATCTGTTTCTGTTACAATATTTACATAACTATTTTTAAAAGTATTAACATCTATAATACCAGAATCTATTTCATTTTTTTGAAATTTATCTTTTTCATAAAAACTTAACTTTGAACCTTCTTCTATTATTGAATCATAAGAATCTATAAAAGTTTTTGAATCCGATTTTAGAGCCTTAATAAATGAATCACTATCATCACTTACACTAAAATCTATACAAGAATAATCTACTTTCTCCAATAAATTATTTTCTTTTAATAAAACAATAGTTGATAATCTATGATTCCACATTTTATTATTATGACACATAAACAAAAATGGCTTATCTTTATCTGAGTATTCAACTTTGTTTTTTTGTAAAATTTTAGAATGTTCAATAGATTGGTAAAATGGAAAATAAAAATTAATATTACTTTTCATATCACTCAAATAATTTTCTATTCTTTTGTTGTTTACATATAAATAAATTTTACTCGTATCAATATAATTGTTTAAGCAATATTGATTAAAAGAAAAAATATCATCTTCATGAAAACATTCGTTTAAATGAAATATTATAACCTTTAATCCCTTTTTGATATATTTTTTTAAATCATCTGAAAATACATCTTGGTTATTTGTATTTAGATTATTTAAATTTACTATTGGGTAAAAAATATCATTGAAATCAGAAACTTCATTTTCTTTTACAAATTCTAATTCAAAATTAAGTTGTTCAAATATTACAGAAGTAATTGAGTTTCTTTTTTCTAAATTATTTTCTCTAAAAAAATATTGTTCAGGTAAAAAATTTGATAGTATATTATCTAATACCTTTAATTTCATGGTGTATCTCTTTTTGATAGTAGTGGTTGTGTACAAGGCCAATCTATATTGAACTTCGGGTCATTCCAAAAAACAGTTCCTTGATTCTCTACATCATTATATTCACCAGGATATGCTAACTTATAATAAAAAACAGAATTATCTTCCATCACATAATGGCCATTCGCGAATCCAGGTGGAATTAAAACTTGTGTCTGTGTCTGTGGTGATATTATATAAGTTTCCCAACTTCCATATTGTGGATTAGTTACTTTGTTACCACCCCTAACGTCCAAAACTACCAAATACATTTTTCCATGAATACAACTGATAAGTTTCCAAGTTTTATCATCATAGTGCATTCCTCTTAATACACCCTCTTGAGATTTTGAATATCTATCGTGTTTCCATTGAACTCCCTTTTCTCTTTCCTTAACAGGTATCATTCTATCATAATAATCAGAATGATATAATGTAGAAATCTCTCCCCTAAGTTCGTGATAAACAGCGGGTTGGATAATCTTAACTCCACCTGTTAAAACCTTTGAACTATATATGTGAATATCGTTCCATGCTCTTTCCTTATAGTAAATACTTCTATTAATTGATGCCATTTATAATTCATTTTTGTTAATTATCGAAACCCCTCGTTTCTGAACAACTTGTGTTGAACACTTGTTAGCAAATTCAATTGATTCTTCAATATTATATGTATGTATATATTTAAATATTAAACCTGCCAAAAAACTATCGCCGGCACCAGCTACATCCTTTACACTAACTTCTTTTGTTGGATAGTTTTTTCCATTAAAATCACAACCATTCGGTCCTCTTGTAATAATTGTTTTACTTTTTAGCCAATCATTATTATCAATCTTATCTTTACTTCTCAAATATTCATGATAGTTTATTTTTATAAAAGAAATATGTTTACACCAATTACCAAGTTTCTTTTTTGTATCTAAGAAAGTTGGACAATTACATTTTGATGAAATTTCTTCTATATCTTCTTTTGATAAAAATCCTTTATTATAATCTCCAAATACAACTAAATCAAAGTCATCAAGATTTGGTAATTCTGTTAAATTAAGATTAGAAACTTCATCATTTTCATCTATTCGTAACAAAATGTAATTATAAGAGTTATCAACATATCTTATTTTTACAATTTCTTCTGAATTACATATTAGTTGTGTATCTACATCGAGAGATTTTAAATTTAATTCTACATTTTCCGCCATTCCTTTTGAGTAAACTTCTCTTAAAGGTTTTATGACAGGGACGGGTGCTTCTGGTGATAATCTTAAAACATCACCATAAATAAAAACATCATCACAACTTTCTCCTATAACTAATACTTTCATTACCAACTAATTTCCCAATCTTTAAAATCTGATGCTATACAATCTACTTTATAATCTTTTCTACCACCATCTAATTCTTGTATCTTATTTTTGGCAGTATTTCTGATTCCATTCAATCCATGAGTTAACATCAATTGATTTCCTACATCATCACCATTTCTTGCATTATCTTCATTGTACCAAATATGAGTATTCATTTGAGAAAGTACGATTATTGCTCTGATAAAATCTCCATCTACTTTCAGTTGTTTTGTAGTGGTTAGAATTTCTGTAATATCATGTACAATTTCTTCAATCTCTTTTTGGTATTCTTCTTTGTGTTTTGGTATTTTGACTTCTTTTAATTGAACTATTGTTAATCTATCAATTAATTCACCAAGTGTAGGTAGGTATTTTCTCATATAACATATTTTTTATAAATATTCTGTTTTCTTAAATCTCCATAAAGTTCTGATGAACCACATGGTTCATTATAATTTTTTATTCTATCCGAATTGAATATCTCCAAACCCTTATATGCTGATTCTGGACTCATATACATATGCCAACCCACACATTCAAACTCATCTTCTTTATACACTCTATCTTTATGTCTACCATCATAAATCATAGGTCTTGCCCATTCGTTGAAGTCAGGTCTGTTTGTAAGAATCATTCCACCCTGCCCTATGTTTAGTATTTTTTTAAGATGAAATGATAGAATCATAAATTTATCTTCATATCCTCTTCCCATACTTTCATAAAATGCAGTTGCCGCATCAATAATACCTGTGTCTCCAAGTGGATACAATCCTTTCCATTTTATATCTTTGAATTTTGGCTTGTTACCACTCAAAATAATTTGATTTGGAACTGATACATAAGTATTTGCTGGTATTTCAATTTCTGTATCTATAATGTTTAAGTAATGTAAACACAGTCTTATTGCGTTAGAATTTGAATCACATGCAATACCATATCTGTAACCTGTATATTCTGCAACCTCGTTTTCAAAATGAGTTACCCAATCCCATGGGTCATTTATTTTATATTCTTTCATTTATTTTGGTTTATATCCATAATCTTCTCCACCCTGCCCAACATAGTGTCCATCCCAATTTTCTTCTTCGTGTAATTTGTGGTGTGAATATTCGTTTGATTTATAAGTACTTCTATGAGGTGGATTATCCTTATCATATTCTGATGTTGAGATGTAGTAAAAGAATCTGATTGCACATCTTGGTTTATCCTCTGGTGATTTTACTTCACTCACTCTATGATATGGTGCTTGTTTTACATTCTCATTGATTACCAATCGATTGAACTTTGGTGATACTGATTCTATAAGATTTGATTTTGGATTGATATCAATATTATCATCCCAATACTGAATGTGTCCTCCCCACTCATCGTTCCAATCTGGTGTGATGTATAAAAGTGAGGTTAGTTTTCTATGTAATCTGATTCTATCATTCCAATTGAAATCATAATGACAACCCAAATCTTTACTATTTCTGATTATTGAGTATCCTGCTCCAACTAAATGTGGGTCTGGTAATAATCCTACAATCCCAGTCATTTGTTCTAACTCGTACAGAAACTCACCACTATGCATGATATCGTAAGTTACCCTATGTGCAGTTGGAAGGGAAATCAAATCATTGAACTCTTCCATTCTTGAACCAGCACGAGTAAATACAGTCCATCCACCCTTTGGTGCATCCATACACTCTTTATATAATTCGTGTGCAGTTTCTTCATCTAAAAAGTTATCAATTTTGGTTCTACCAAAACCCCATTTAGATTTACTTTGATTCCACTCTTGTTTTTTATTTATCATAGTTCAAATATACCTCTTACCTTTTCAACATCATTATTTTTCAATTTTACAAGTTCTCTAATCTTTTCGTGATTGTTTTCAAATCTTTCTCTGTTTTTTACATAAAACTTACTAATTTCATTTTTCATTTTATATAATCTGTTTATTTCAATAAATAACATTTTATATCTTTTTTGAAAATCTTTTTCTGAATCATAATCATGGTTTATAAAATCTCTAAACATATCTAAACCATAATTATCTTCTACAAACTTTACATGATTCCAATTCGCAAAAAATAATGGAAGTTGAAAATAATAAAAAGGTAAAAGTGTTTTTTCTGTAATGTGCATATGATAGTTATCAAACACATCAAATTTTGATTCATTTACTATGTTTATGTATGAAAATTTGTATGGATTTTCATTGTAGTAAATATTATAATCAATAGCCCCATTCTCATCTTCAAACTCATAATGTGATTCAAACTCACTTTTTTTAGGACAAATATCTACCAAATTATTATAAGTATCCTCTATACTTTTAAATGTATTACCTGTTATAATTTGGTATTTAGTAAGACCCACATCTCCTGGTACTGCATCTAACCAATCAGGCCTTCTTAGATGAGACCAATCTACTTCATCTATTAAATCATTTTTTATTAAATCACAAATTACACAAGTTCTATACGAATTAACCGCTCGGTTATAGCATTGAAATATTTTTTTCTTAGAATCATTATCGAAGTTTGGGTCATTATTATTAACTAAACACTTTACACCCTCCCAAACAATTCTTTCAAAAGAAGTTATTTCAATTTTATTTTCATTAGAAGGAATTTTATCAATCCATCTATTGTTGTTAATTAAAATTACTTTAGAAAGGTCTACTCCTTTATCGGTTAACCAGGATTCAAACCATGTTATGGAATCTGTACTACCCGATTCGTTATCAGATATATAAATTAGTTTTATATCAAATTCTTTCATTTTTTCCCACAACAATAAATCATGTTCTGATTTAAATCGTTTAGCTTCTAAAAAGGGATGTCCTCGAAAGTATTTTATGTAAACATATTTATCTTTTTTATTTAGTTTATTTATTGATACAAGAGTTGTGTAATCCACATCATAGGTAAACTTAAAATCGAGAAGTCTATCAAAAAAATATTCATCTTTTCTTATGTAAATTAATTTTCTCATTATCTATTCAAAAATTTTCTACCTTTTTTTATTTCATTTCTCCAATAATCTAAAAGGTCATTCATAGTTTGTTCAAAAGTGTATTCTGGTTTCCAACCTGTATGTTCTCTAAACTTTGTAGTATCTGGTACTTGTAAATCTGCATCAATTGGTCTTAACCTATCTTCATCAACTTCTACTTTAATATCTTTAACTGTTGATTGTGATATTAAATAATCTAACATCTCACCAATCTCACAAGTATATTCACCACCAATGTTATAATACTCACCTCCAATTGGATTTTCTGTAACCAACATATAATATGCCTTTACCGCATCTCTAACATCAGCATAAGTTCTAAGTGATTTTAAATTTCCTACATAGATTGTTGGTTCTTGTAATCCCGCCTCAATCATTGCAATCTGTTTTGCGAATGTGGATTCAGAAAACACATCCCCTCTCCTTGGTCCTGTATGAGTGAACATTCTTGTTGTCATTATTGTCATTCCAAATGCTTCTGCATAATATCTACCAAGTAAATCTGTACCAACTTTTGATATCGCGTAAGGTGAAGCTGGGTGAATAGAACATTCTTCATCAATTGGTAGTTTATCTTTTGGTACTCTACCAAATATTTCAGATGAGGCACAAACATGAACCACTACATCATCTTCACCATGGTCTCTCAATGCTTCTAATAAATTTGCAGTACCCAAAATGTTTGTTTGTAAAGTTTCAAGTGGTGCATCAAAAGATGTTTTTGGATATGATTGAGCAGCTAAATGAAAAACATAATCTGCTTCTGATTGTTCCACTACCTTTACTACCGATGGTAAATCATTCAAATCTCCATTGATTAAAAACAATCTATCTTTCTTGTTAATTCTATCAAAGTGGTGTTCTAAGTTATCTAATCTATCATTCCATCTTATGAAGCCATAGATATCCCAATCAGTATTCTCAATTAGATAATCTACCAAATGAGAACCAACCATTCCTGTTATTCCTGTTATTAATACATTCATTTGTTTTGTTTAAACCATTCAATTGTTTCTCTGATACCTTCTTCAAAAGTATAACTTGGGTTAAATCCAAGATTATTTATTTTTTCGGTACTAACCATCCTAAAAGGTATCGTAGTTGGTTTAGAATTATCCCAAACTATTTCTGGTGTAAGACCAGATACTTTTTGAATCGTGTTTACTATATCTCCAATCGTAATTGGTGCTCCATACCCAACATTATAAGGCTCCATTGGATTACCATGTTCGATTATTGTTAATGCTCCCTTAATTACATCCTTAACATATAAAAAATCTCTCACAACATCAGGTGAACCCCACGCAGTGAATGGATTTTCACCACCCAACATACGATTTATGATTGCAGGTATCACATGACAAGTTTTTACATTAAAATTATCGTTAGGGCCAAATATTGCTGAACCCCTACCTAAGAATACCTTTAAATCAGAGAAGTTGGTAGTATGTTCCATTAATTTTTCTCTATATCTTCTCATCCAACCATAACCAAAGTACGCAATGTAAGGTTCTTCATCCCAAAATTCATCTTCTTTTACAGGATATCGTCTATCTGGATAACCAGTTGATGAGTTGAGGTCAAAAAACGAATCTACTTCGTTTGTAACACACGCTTCAAGTACATTTCCAAGTAAAGTAATGTTTCCAAGTGAACCTTGTATATCAGTTCGTACTGAACCAGGATGTAAAACATGACCAGCACAATGAATCACTAAATCTGCTCCACTTGTGAGTTTGATTGCATCATCAAGGTTGTTTAAATCTATATTTTCAAGTATAGTAATATCTTTTTGTATCTCTTTACTTACTTGTAA
>Ga0213867_1000119_pt1 | contig 35640 bp, 31 predicted proteins | sample PICome_12_FD_160120 | JGI IMG/M metagenome (GOLD analysis project Ga0213867, IMG submission 160120) | Coastal seawater microbial communities near Pivers Island, North Carolina, United States - PICO540 | ecosystem: Environmental > Aquatic > Marine > Coastal | place: USA: North Carolina... | reverse complement strand
CCCTGCTTCATAACCTATTTCTACAATTTCACAATTTTTATTAGGATGATTTTCTGCTACCCATTTTTCTGCGTTAGCTCTTGTAACCCATTTTCTAACTTCTTCATACCCGTCTAAATCTGGATCCCATGTATGCCAAACTTTTACATTTGGATGTTGTGGATGTGGTTTTTTTACTGCGAATGGCATTTTTTTGTTCTCCTTTTATAAAGATTATTTATCAAAAGTATACCAACCTGTTATTATGTATTTTTCTCCTGTGTAAATAGGATTTCCCCTATGTGGATACATAAAATTAGTTGGAAATATTAATAATTTTCCTAGTTCCGGTTTAATTTTTTTTCCTTGGTATAAAAATTCAGTCTCTCCGCCTTCGTCTATATCATTTAGGTACAACATATAATTTACAACCCTTACACTGCTTCCTATATTTTCAATTTCATTGTGCCACGGATGATATCCTTCATGTGGTAATGTTTTTTGTACACTCATTCCTTTTGCAGAATGATCTTGGGCTTGTTTTAGGATAGAATACTTTTCTATGTACTCTTCAAAATAAATTTTATTTAAATTTTCGTAAAAATATCCACACAAATTGTAATCATAATGATACATATTTTGGGTATGAGCCCAATCAAAAACAATTCGTTCATCTTGGTTTCGTCGTATGTCATTCAATTTATTTGTAATATTATTTTGCGACATTATGTCAAAATGTCTAATTATTTCTTCACAATACTCTTGACTATATGCATTTTTATATTCTTCTATTCCGTCATAATTGTCTATCATGTATTTCTCTTATATATGGTATATACTTTTCTGCTATCAACTCATGCGCACGATAATTGTAGTGTTCATCATCTACTTTTTCTTTTTTTATATTTTTGTATCCAATGCTCTCTAAATAAGTTTCACAATCAAATTTAGCTATATGTGTTTTAGATAGTTTAGTAAAAAAATTTAATGTTTCTTTTGGAATAAAACATTTATTATTAATATTCCAAACGTACATAGGCACGTTATTATTGGCGCAAATCATATCACATACAGCAATATCTTTCATATAATCTTCTTGTTCTAAATGGGTATTTTGATAATGCCACATTTGAAAATAAAGATAAGAACTACGTCTAGGATCAGGTTCGGCAATCCAAGGTGCAGTATCTCTTATGTATGGAAACATTGACCAATCTTCAGGTTGTGCCTTTATAAAATGTTCTAAATACTTGTTTTTTACACTTAATGAAATACTCCAACGATCAATTAGATCACTGCTTAGATCTTTTTGCAAGAAAAAATCTATTGGAAATATTTTTTTGTAATCTAAATCAGGATTTATAACAACAGGAAATCTACCCCAATATGTGCTCTGTAAAAAAACTTCATCTATATCGTCGTATGTGTTGAAAGCATGCGCTAGGAACCTAGGGTATGCCCTATTGCCTGTGCCTGCACTTGCCATAATAACACATTTTTTATTATGTATTTTACTATAAATTTCTGCATAATTATTTTTTTGCCATACATTTACAGGTTGATTTAAGTTTGTATTACAATAACCCATTGTATGACTACAACCAACAAACAGTGTTCTCATAAATGTTCTATGCTAAAATCAATAACTAAAACTTTTCTATTATTTAATGTAGGATAAGCACCATGCCATACTTTAGAATCCATTACTAACAATAATCCTGGAAAAGGTGTCCAATACTTAACTTCTATATCTCCTACGTTATTATAACAAAATGCAAAAAAACTTCCTTCATTATTACCTTTTTGTACAGTTTTATCAAAGTATAAAACTGCTGTTACTCCAGTTAAACCTTTATTATGATTGTGAATTCCTTTCCAACCATTAACATAATATTCTATACTCCAAGCCATAATAGGATTATTTATTAAGTAACTATATTTTTTTATTGTTAAAATATTGTTTACTTCTTTTCTAATAATATTTGTTAATTCTGATATATTAGTTAATTCTTGTCCTATTTGATATCCATTTACAGTTGTGCTTACACCTGGCGTAACTTTATTTGGTTCATTACTATTAAATAAATCTAAATATTTTTCATAATCAGCCCATTTACTTTCTAAAATCCAAGAATTATAAAATTCATAAAATATTTTGTTTTCCATTTATTTTTTTTCTTTGATTGTAAGATTAGCTGATAAAGTAATTCTTGGAACATTTTTAACAGGTAGTACATAATGGTTAATCCAACTTGGAAAAACAAGTAGTAAACCTTGTGTTTGATAAGGTGTTATATGATGATATTCCCACCGTTTGAATATCCTATTTAACCCGCTAGCTTTAATTAAATTAAAATTAGGACATTCGAATACTAATTCGCTTACACCTTCTTTACACTGTAAAAAATATATTAAACTTAGGCTCCTACCTGGAAAAGTATGATCATGAGGTTCTTGAAATTCATCTTTGTTATAGATATTTGCCCAAAATTCATCACAAATTATTTCAAAATTTGTAATAGGCTCTAATTGATTTAGAAAATTATGCAATACAGGATTTATAGACTCAAACCATATGTTCCATGGTAGTAAATCATTTTTTTTATTTCTTATAGAAGTCTTGCTTGTACCGTAAGACCAACTCGCATCAAAATATGTTTGATCGTTGATATAAGGTTTCCATATTTCTAAAATTTCTTCATGATTTTCTATTTGTTTTTCAAAAAAATAAGATGGAAAAAATGAATGCATTATTTTACATTAAAAAAGAATACTTGTGTTAATCTACCAGTATTTGCAGAATCGCCAAAACCGGACAAATTACTCGAATGCAGTTGATTTGCTTTGTAAAAAATAGCACGGTTAAATTTATTACCTATAGAATCGATTAAATTATTATTCTCAAAGAAATTAGTTCCGCTTTCAACAGGTGCATTAGGTGTAAGATACAACACACCTGCATAATCGCAGTTATCTGAATGTATCCAACTTTTACTTCCTTCTAGACATAACTGGAAACAAAAACTATCCATAACCCATTCTACAATATTAATTCTTAAATTATTTTCTATCTTAAGTTTTATAAACTCTCTATACTGGTAATCAGCTGCTAAACTTCTTTTACCCGGAAATGATCCTTCTACAAAAAAATCCAAGTTTAAGGCCTGTTGTCTTACTAGTTCTGGTTTTGGCAAAAAATTATCTATAACAGCAATACTTAATTCCATTAATTATAATCCATGTAAACATTACCAGATATTGTAGTTCCTTTACCACCAGGTTTTACATAGTGTTCTAAAAAACTTGGAAAAATTATAATTGATCCTGCCGGCAAATTAGGTCTAAAATCTAATGGAAATTCTAAACAGTTTGTTCCTATATGATTTTGTATATCTTTATAACAGGGATTCATAAAAACTGTATTAGACACATCTACAGTTTCGTATATTATAAAACTCCAAGCTGCTTTTGGATGAATATGTATATCTTGCCAGTCATTCTCATCATACTTATTCCTCCATATTTGCCCAAAACTTGGATTCTGTCCTATAAATTTTTCACCTAAATTTTTGACAAAAATTTCTATAAGATATTCAAAAGTTTCATTTGTAATATTGTGTTTTTCAGTAAAAGTGCTAGGAGTTTCACTTAACCATATCTTTGAAAATTCTTGTTCATCTATTTGAATTTTTTCCAAATCTATTTCGTCTATAAAAATAGGTATTGGAAAAATATTATGTACCATGATATTATTTAGGAGAAGGTAGCGGAATTTTCCGCATGGTTTTGAATACTAGAGTTGCTCGCAAACCTTTATAGTTTTCATTTGGTGGTAATCCGTGATGTGGAATATTACCTTTAAATAAAAAAATTCTACCTGGAACTGGTGTGATTTTTTGCCAAGTATTATCTATTTTTATAAGTGTTTCTCCTCCCCAATGGGTATTCCAATTTTTATTTACATAATATATCCAGCTTATTCCATTATCACATGAACAATCTGTGTGCGGAACAGTGTTGTGTATGTATTGTTGCCCATTAATTAATATTTCACCTAACTCTAACTCAAAAGGAATTAAATGTGTAATTGCATTGTAAATCATTTGAAAACAAGAATCATTCGCAATTGCACTAATTGGAGGATAAATTTGCTGTTTCAAACATGCAACTTCTGGCCACGATTCGTCAGCTCCTATATCATAATTTTTATCTATTGGATAGTTGCTAGTATGACCATAAAACCAACTGTAAGAATTAAATACTAAATCATGCACATGATTTATAAAATAATTAGGAAATAGATCATCTATAATAATAATTTGATCTTGTGATAAATCATAATCATATAAATTTATCATTTCTTGATTGTTAATTATCATTTTTTACAGTAATTAATTTTTCATATTCTGGCAAATATAAGTATTCTATATCACTCTTAGACAATGTAGCTAATGCATCGTCTAAAGTTTCAACTAATGGTTCGCCTGCTAAGTTAAAACTTGTGTTAAATAATATTGGCACTTTTGTTTCATTATAAAAACATTTTATTAAAGAATAGTAATGAGGATTTTGATCTTCTGTAACAGTTTGTATCCTACAGGTATTATCTACATGTACTATAGAAGGAATTTGATCTTTTGCATGATCTAAAACATCTACCGCAAACATCATGTGCGGACTTTCTGATAAACTTTTCATATCAAACCAATTAGAGGCGTGTTCTTTAAGGACTGTTCCAGCAAATGGTCTAAAATATTCTCTTTTTTTGACTTTATTAACAAAATCTTTACCATCTTTAAATCTAGGATCAAAAAGTAAAGATCTATTTCCAAGTGCTCTTGGACCGTTTTCACTCCTACCCTGGAAAATAGCAACAATATTTTTTTGTATTAGTAAATTTACAATTTCTAATTCGTTGCAATCACTTATTTTTGCACTATATTTTTTTGCAAGTTTTGCAATATTATCTTGTGTATAATTAGTGGGCAACCCGAGATATAAATTGTTACTTACTGTTTTGTTATTTGAATTAGTTTTAAGATAATGTATAAAAGCTGCTGCACCAATAGCTGTTCCTGCATCGCTTGATATAGGTTCTACAAACAAAGAAATATCATGTTTTTTCAACTTATCTAAATAATAATAATTTGCAACACAATTTAATCCATAACCGCCACTTAATACAACATTTTTGTTTCCAGTTAATTCAACTGCATATAAGATTAATTCTAAAACTTTTTGTTGTGTTTCTTTTTGAACTGCAAATGCTAAATCTTTTCTATTTTGTAACTTTGTTAATTCGTGTAATTCGATATAATTTTCATCATATAAAAAAGAGTACGGTTGTGTGTTAATTAAAGCACTGTTAGGATACGTAGGTATAAATAAATCTTTATTAGCAGTTGGATACAAATCGTTTACAGTAAAAAAACTAGGAATATTAGGATTTTCAGCTCCATAAGAAGACAAGCCCATTGTTTTTCCAGCTTCAATTGCTTGGAATCCACAATAATTAGTTACTGCTTCATACATTTTTACTAAGCCGCAAGCAGATTCTATAATGCAAATGTGATTACCTTCTTCTTGGAATTTTGCACTGGACATATCCTCTATATATCGCGTTACAAAAGGACCATTTCCGCCTACATGCTTCCATAAAGTTTTAAAATTATTTGGATATTCACATGAAAAGATAGTTTCCAATTCAAATAATAATTCAGACCTACCTGTGCCTAAATCAGCTTCTAGGAATGTTCCTGCACCGTCAACTATTACAGCAGTTGCAGATTCAAATCCTGATCTATAGAAAGCACAAGCAGCATGCAATTTATGATGCATGTTGCTTAAATCTATTACTTGTGGATGCGGTCTACTTTCTGGATAGGTTTCTATTAATCTAAGTTTTCTAGCTAACCCTGTGTACACATCATCTCCGGTATAGTCAACCATACCGGCAGTTTCTGAAAGAGGTTGGGTGTGAGCTATTACTAAAAAATCTAAATGATCAGTATAATCTAATATTTTGGTCATTGCAGCAAAAGGACCGCCGTCGTATTTTTGGCGAGATAATCTTTCTTCTTCAATTGCAAATACAATTTGTCCATTGTGCATTAGACATACACCGCCGTTATGACCTCTTGTTATTCCTGCTATCCACATTTATCTACCTTTAAATGTAAGTTTTGGCAAATCTTTTTTTTGAGTTATTTCTGGTTTTTTTGAACTTTTTCCTAGTCTTTTCCTTACACTTGACAAAATATCCTCTATTTGTTTTTTAGATAGCTCCATTGATTCGTCATTAAATCTTTCAATTTCTTCATCGATTGAAATTCGAATTGGAGAATATTTGCGTTTATCTTGTCCTACGTCTATAATATCAAAATTTTTGTCGTTTGGATAACTTATGTTAATAGGATACGTAGATCCAAGTACAACTGTTGCCGTTTTACCTAATGATTTTACTATATGCTGTCCTAGGCTATCACAGCCTAGGAAGTGATCAGCAATTTCAAGGATAGCTGCCCAAATTCTAATATCTGGTATTTGAGGTTTTGCAACTGGATATTTTTGTTCTATGTCTTGATTAAAAGAGATAGGAATTTCTGACATTATAATAACAGCATATTCTTTCCTAAGTTGATTAATTATATCAACAATATTATCTAATTGAAAACTTCTACTAGTTGAATCTATTATGTAATCTTTTCCTACTGTTTCAACTGACCTCCCAAATGGTTGGACTACTAAAACTTTATCAAAACCTGTAACTTCTTTCACTTCGTCAATTACACTTGCTGCAGATGTTATTTCCTGCTTATTAAAATAAATTTTAGGAACATGTAAGTCTCGCAATCCTTTTTGATTAATTTCTATGTCAAATGCTTGTGCAATATTACATTTTTGGTTGTAATATTCCCAAACTCTATATGGTTCTGGACTCACACAAATCCTATCTTTGATAAAATTTTCGAAAAGTCCTTTGTGCCATACATCGTAAGCTTTGTTGTGTAGGATAGGATGACCTTTAAAAAAATCAGTGCCAGATTCACAAACTATGATAAAATTGTCTTCAGGATTGTCTTTATAATAATTTTCAAAAGCAGGAATACTTGCTAAGGTCCTTCCTGCTCCTCCGTTGATAAAAAATGCTGTAGATTTACTCAAATTACCTCTTATAATTAAAAATTATTTATAATTTTGTAATTTGATAGCAACTATTATAGAATTATTGGTCCTTCAGCATCCGGTGGTATTTCAGATGCTGGATCAATTGGTTCCATTTTATAAGCAAATTTTACAGGTATACCGGCTGCTTGCATTACATTTGGCCAGTCTCTCAATCGCTGACGATAAACTGTAAATTTGTCTTTTAAGCTCTGCGGCATATCATCAGTTACTTCAGCATCACTATTTTTTAATAAACTTGCTCGTTTAGCTCTAAGATCGTCCCATGTTAGTTCTCTATCAAGCTCAGTTCCAAAGATTGCCCAATCTGTTGATCTTACTTGGAATGTAACATTATCGTTTTCGTCTACATGCAGAGTCTGTGGATCCCATATATCTCTAGCTACCAATGGAGTTTGATATGTAAAAGTACGGTACCCAGGCACTTCAACCACTCCAGGAGGTATAACTTCACTTGTATAATCTTCCTCAGCTTCATCAATAACAGGTCCCATTAATTGTCCTATCATTGGATTAGCTATGCAATCTACTTCTACATATCTACAATTTAGAGGTAACGGTCTTCCGTCATTTTTCTCTAACTGGGTTAATGGTCCTGCTCCTTGTTTTCCTGTATCATTATCTATTATTAAGAACAATTTATCAGGTCCATCATAGGTACATGTTCTTGTTTTACCTTGGCTAAAAGAATGATCAATACAATATTCATTTGGTAATGCTAATTCCCAATCTAGTTCAACCATTGCCATAAAATTTTCTCCATTAAAAATATGTTACTTTAACTAAACCGCCACCGCCGGTGCCACCTTGACCACAACAACGGCCACAATAGTTTGAAGTTGCACTTTGTCCACCAGCTCCATACGCAACAGTCCAACAACCACATCTTATCCAACAATAATTTGAATTTTGTTCGTACAATCCATTACTTAAATTCGGTGCACCTGTGCTATGTCCAATATGTTTCCAGCAATGACAAGTACCGCCAGGATACATAAAAGCAGCTTGTCCTTGAAAATTACCTTCATGTGTGTACATTGCCCAATCACCATCTGCACTAGTTCCTACACACCCAGGTCTAATACAATAAGGCATGGTCGAAAAACACCCATCTGTCCAATCTGTATTTGCATATCCTTGTCCTCCTCCACATGCACACAAATTACTTAAATTATATCCATTTACATAACTTGTACACCCATTACAGGCTGTGCATTCTCTACTAAGACAGCGATAAACTCCTGCAGCACAAACTGTGTATGTACAACCTGGAGTTGACCTAATACTCTTGCTCACATATGATCCACCACCAGATGGCTTTGTATGATGACATCTATTACAACTACAGGCTCCGTTACCGTTGCCTCCTGCTCCCCACAACTCCCAATTTAATTGACAAACACTGCCTGGAACTGTCCATAGACAACAACAGCCTGGACTACACCTATCCGGAGTTCCATAAAACCATTTTGTTGAGTATGTAGATCTAACTCCACTTGATAAGTGTGATGTATCAATAGATTTATCTAAAACTTGATCACCATGTAAACGTTTGTAACTCCTGTATGATGCCATAATATATATCCTAAATGTACATTACTTTTACTAATCCACCACCGCCAGTGCCGCCTTGCCCACAGCATCTACCGCAAAAAGTATTCAAAGCACTCTGCCCACCAGTTCCATATGGCACTGCAAAATAACCACATCTAATCCAGCATTCCCTTACTCCTCCAGAAGAATAACCACCAATTTTTGGAGCTTGGCCTTGATGTATTTCTTGTGGATGACAATGACAATAACCGCTTGCAGTAGACCAGCCTGGTCGGTGTGTAGCTATGGTCATGTCATTACCATTATGAGTTGGTCCAAAACAATAATTATTTACTCCAAAACATCCATCTGACCATGCGGTGTTAGCCCTTGCTCTATCACCGCCGCAAGCACAAAAATTACTAAGGTTGTATCCGTTTACATAGCTTGTGCATCCGTTGTAGTATGCTTCGCATTCTCTACTAAGACAGCGATATACTCCAGCAGCACATACTGTGTATTGACACCCTTGTACTGTGCTAATTGTTTTTGCAGAGTATGTACCTCCCATTGCTGCTTGGAAATGATGACATCTATTACAACTGCATGCACCAGCACCATTACCACCTGCACCCCATAATTCCCACTGTAATCTTTGTACCTGTGTAGGTACAGTCCATAAACAGCAGCAACCTGGAGAACAAAAACCTAATAAACCATAAAACCATTTTACACCAAATGTGTGTAATGTAGTGTCATTAAATTTATTATCTGCTATAGTTTCATCGTAAAATTGATCACCATTTACTTTTTTATAACTTGCATATGTTGCCATAATATCCTCATGTAAAAGTAATTTTTACTGCTCCTGGCCCACCTGTTCCGCCTTGACCACAACAACCAGAACCACAGTATGTTGATTGAGCATTCTGACCTCCATGTCCTGGAGGTGCGATCCAACAACCGCATCTAATCCAACACACTGCAAGGGCGTGTGCAACTGTACCTCCTAAGAACGGTGCCGGGGTTGGTCTAGTATATTGATGATGGCAATGACAATTAAAAATTCCGCCAAACATACCTACATGATTTCCAAATCCAAAATCACCTCCATTATTTCCCGGACTCAAACAACAGCTCCAGCAGCTAAGACAATAATTTGTCCAATCTGTGTTAGCTATTGCATAGTGACCTCCTATAGCACAAAAATTACTAAGATTGTAACCGTTTACATAAGTTGTGCATCCGTTAGCAAGTCCTGTACATTCTCTGCTAAGACATCTGTAAACACCGCCTGCGCATACAGTGTATTGGCATCCTGGCACTGTGTCTATCATTTTTGTGTTAAAATATCCACCACCGGCTCCGTGATAATGATGACATCTACTACAACTGCAGGCACCAGTTCCGTTTCCACCTGCTCCCCACATTTCCCAGTAAACACGACGGGTACAGCCAGGAACAGTCCATAAACAGCAGCATCCAGGACTGCATCTACAATGATTTCCTGTAACCCATTTTACACAATATCTGTGTCTAGCATCAGGTCCTAATTTTTCATTTGTAACAGTTCCGTCTATAAATTGTTCGGTTTTAATTTTTTTATAGCTTTCGTAAGTTGCCATTATACTGTTATAATCCTCCAGCCGTAGGTAGAATTGCTGTAAACAATGTCAAATGCGGCATTTACAGTATCTACTTGCATGTCTGCATTGTCGCCCATTATAACTTCTCCATTCCGCACTAAAACTAAAGGATTTGTATCAAAAGTACCAGCTACATCAAAAAATCTTATAGTGTCTCCCATTGTAGGACTTAATGGAAGTGTTGCAGCAATAAATCCTGCCGTTGTATCTACAAAATATGCTTGCCAGGATTCTGCAGTAAATCCACCCACTTTAACTGAATAAAGATATTTAACGCTTTCCCATCTTAGATTTGCAGAACCATCAGTAACTATTGCTTGCGTGTCTGTACCATCTTGTTGCGGTAAAATATATGTTGTATCTTGTGCAGTTGCACTTGGCTGGAATGCTGTAAAACCGCCACTAGTTGCATTAAATTTTAATGGCAAATTATCATTAATATTAAATTCCGAGTCTGTTGACACAGTACCTTGCGAATCACCTACTACTAATCCAAGTGATGTAAACTCAATTTTAGCTGGAGAATCTGGAACGCTCATTATCCTTTGCGACATATGAACTAGTGAGTCGTTAATAGGATATTTTCCAACTGTAATTCTTCTCATTAATCTTCCTTTTTATAGCGTTGTTGTCTCTATTCCATAAACAATAGCTGTAACATTTGCTGCATCTGCTCTAACAATAATTTGTTTTTCTGCATTAACTACAATTCCTGTTCTTTCTATGCTACCTGATGGTAATAATTCTACATTAAATTCTAAGTATTCAGCAGTCGTAGGACTTGCTGTATCTGAAATTGCAATGTTACAAAACACACTTGCAGATCCTCTGTTACATAAGTTTACAGTTATAACTGAAAATGTTGTTTCTGGAACAACATATAATGATGTGTCTACACCTGCAGTTAACTCTGCGTTTCCTAAAATTCCTGTTGCCATTAATATTTCTCCAATGTATTTATCTTAAAAAGTAATTGAGTGCTAGTGGTATACCTGTTACACCTCCAAGGAAGTTTGCAGTTGCGTTAAATTGTATACTTGCACCAGTTACTGTTGAAATTAAATTTGTACTTATAAATATGTCACCTGCAGTTAACGAGTTAACATTAAGTGAAGCACCACCGCCACCAATTTGAGCTTCGATATAAGCTTTTATTGCTCTTTGCGTTGGTATCACTGAATCACTATCTGCAGTCATAAACGGATCTGTTGAAAATTCGCTTACTGTCGCAGAACTTCCGCCAAGAGTCACTTCACCTAAACTTAATTCTTGTAATCCTGCAATATTAAATGCGTCTGCATTTAGAGTAGCAATACCTGTTGATTGTTCTACATTAAATAGATTACCTACCCTAAAGTTTCCATCTTGGTCAGTAGCTGTAAAGAACACCCTTCCGCCAGCAGATTCAACAGTTTCGTATTGTTGATTTGGATCTTGGAAAGGTACTCCTGGATAATTTGTACTCGCAAAATTACCAGTTCCTATATCTAAGAAGTCATGTCCTGTTAAACGCACCTGTGAATATCTTATCCGCATATTTAAAGGAGTTTTATCTGGGGGAGGACTAGTACTAGGCATTTCTGGTGATAAGTTTAAAAATCCAGTATAACCTCCATCATTTGCTCCTAGGAATGTTACAACATTTACTAATTTAAAGACATCATTTGGTAAATGATCAAACACTACGTTTGAACCTGCTACTGGCACATCAGACATTCTTCTAACAGCAACAAAAATTCCAGTTTGATCAAATTCTGCATATCCATTTGATTCAGTTGCGCTGATATTTCCACTAGCTGCTTCATACCCTATACCTCTGTTTGTGAATGTTGGATTAGCTAAAACTCCGCTACCTGTTTTAACGGTATAAGTTACGTCATAGATATTGTTAGGATCTGTTACGGTTAAAGTCGGTACGCTTGTGTACCCACTTCCAGGTTCTACTATTCTTATTGCAAATATTTTTTCATTTGCAATACTAGGGCGAGCAAATGCTTGCATGCCTAATGTCATCCTAACTACATGAGTTTGTACATCTGATCCTTTTAATATCCACACAGGCTCTAAATCTGGATTACCAAAACCTAAAGCATTATATCCATTATTGCCTGCTTGTGCAACAACTGAACGTAATTCCCAATTTGCACAATCTATAGAAGTTCTAATATTTTCGCCTTGCAAGTTATCTATTACAACAAATTGTCCTTGGGCATATTTTATGTCCTTAGAAACTCCTAAAGTAGAACCATCTGCTGGCAAATCTACAAGCGTCCAACTTTCTCCTCTATCTAATGAATAAATTAGATCATTTTGATCTTGCGATACAACTGCAAATCTGTTTGCGCCAAATGTAATAGCACTCCAATTCCTTACAATTGGAGCTAATAATTCATCTGTAAGTAAGACTTTTGTCCATAAACTTGGATTTTGATATTCTGCATATGCAATTGTATTACTGTCGTCTAAAGCAACTACTAAGCGATTGGCTCCAAACGTAATTCCTACCCAACCGGTCTGATCAGGCAAAGCATTTGCATATTGGGTCCAAGTATTACCTTCGTCGTCTGAGACTAAAACATCTCTTGATCCTTTAAACATTAAGTAAAACTTGCCTTGACCGTATGTAATGTATGGTTCGCTATCGTAAGCATTTGGTAATGCTACAGCACCCCAATTAACATTATCATATGATTGGAATACTTGATTTTGAGACGTGCTCTGAGTTACAATCACAGTTGAACTTACTGCAATATCGCTAGATCCGTCATATAATATCGCATTAGCAATTTTTGCCGGTCCTGATTGTCCACTTCCTCCAATGGATAAATTTGTCCATGTTGTACCGTCTGTGCTTTTTTCTATGCTTGTGCTTGTGTCACCAACTGCTATAAAGTCTCCGCTGCAACCAAACCCTTCTTGATCAAATTCTAAAATTGCACCAGTAGTGCTATCACATGCAGAAGCAATTATTTCTAAATCATTTAGTGGTGTCATTCCGCCTAATTGATCCCCTGGGATAGTTATACTGTCACCTGTTACATAGTTTGCACCACCATTAGTTACTGCGACTATATACTTACTACCTACCCTGTTAACTGTAAAAGTTGCTCCTGCTCCTATGTCTGAAACAACTAATCCTTGGGTTGGGTTTACATATTCTATGCTCGTGTAACACCATGTAATGTCTGTTGTATCTTGCGATGCGCTTAAAGCTGTTGCAGTTGTACTAAACGGAGGTGCTGAAATTGTTATTTTAGGTTCAATCTGATATACCGAACTTGCATTAGGTACTACAATAGGTGTACCTGGATTTAGATGTTCCCAACCAGGTGTTGTTTCATCATTTTTAACCACAGTTGCAGTTTTGCTTCCCGAATTATATGTATCAATGATAGCATATTGGCCTACACCTGTTCCTCCAGTAATAAAAATTCTCATTTGTTTGCCGGAATATGCTGTATCAGGATTACCGTCTGTCGCTGCTAGCGTTAAACTTGTTAATGTTCCAGTTTGAGCGGTATTTGAAACAATTAAGTAACCACTACCGCCAAATTGTTCTTCGTCACCTGTTAAATCAGTAATCTCTACCCTATTGACAGCCCTGTCTCTAAATTCATCTGTATATGTAGATGCATTTATGCCTGCACCAAAAACATTTATCACAGCTTCTGTATAAGCTTCTCCTGCATGTGAAAATTCTACATTAATTATTTCGTCACCTGTTACGTTGACATTTGAAATGTCAGCGTTAAATTGAAATCTATTGTCAACTACAGCAGTTACGGGTGTTTCATCAGGGTCTACACCTTCTGCAACAGATCCAAACTTGCCATAACTGTTGTTACCATTAGTAGCTCTAATTCTGCCACCGTTTTCTGCCAAGTATCCTATGTGTGAATAGTATGTAAACACAGATACAAGCTCTGCCCTACCATTATTTGTTATCCAAGCTCCAATACCATCACTAATAACCTGGGTAAAATCGTTTGAAACGATTGAATCATTACCGCCGTTATGTAATGCACCATCTATCTTTTGTCCTATTGCAGCATGTCCAAATGTTGTTAAATTTTGCACATACGGTGATCTAGTTGTTATCCATACAGATTCGTCATCTGGTCCCCAACCTGGGTCTAAAGATGCATAAGCTCCTGCTGTTGGTCTCTGTGTTCCTAATAAATTTCCAGCATCAAGATCTCCGTCTAATCCGTCTACAGTCTGTAAGCGTAATCCGGTTGCATTCCTTAGATAGTACATATCTTCTTCTTTAGAACCTAACACACTGTTCACATAATATCTTGCACTTAATTTTGATTTGTAGTATGCAGGTAAATTAAATGTAAAATCGTACTGACGTAAAACACTGTTTGTAGCAAATCTTCTCTCCCATTGTTGCGGATACACTAAATCCCATCTCATGCCATGGATTATACTTTTTAAATCTCTTGTACATAGTGTTCTGTTGTATTCGTAAGCAGTTCGGATCGCTAAATTTAAACCTGTGTAATCATTAGCAAATTCTACAGGAGTATTAGTAGGATCAATAAGCCTAATTTTAGTTGCACTTACAATTCTACCAATAGTGTATGTAGCTGAAAAATCAAAGGTAAATGTGTCTGGGAAAAGAAATTCATCAGTATTAGTTATAATAACTTCCATTCCTACTTCTAACCATTGCGTAGTAGCTAATGTCATTGTGTTGTCAGATGCAGTTATGTCAGTAATAACATCTGCATGATAGTTATCAACTTTGTTTAAAACGTCTGCAACAATAAATTCTTTATTTAAATCTAATATCCTACTATTTGCATACAAATCTTTTTCAGCAGTTTGTCGGTTGTTTCCTTCGGGGTTAAAACCAAAAATTATATCATTAACAAAGTCTATAGTGTAATCTATTTGATCTTTCGCTGCTTGTTCAGAAACTATGTTTTTTGCCAAAATTCTAACATATTCATTTGCAGCAATAGTAGCTTCTTTTTGATATCCGGATACTTTTGCTGAAGGTAGTCTTGCATAACTGTAAGCTGCAACTATTGAAGCAAAATTTGTATCTAAAAACCAATCATATATAGCAGCATCTAATATCAAACCTATGTCTCTTGAACATTTTGCATGGTTAAAATCAAATCCACTGTATACAGTTGTAATATCTTGTAAAGCATTGTTGATATGAGCAGTTTTTCTTGTACTATTAATTGTGTTTACCGAGTTTAGAAGATCATTACTTAACCAATTCGTGTCTGGTTGTAGTGCTGCCGGAACTGTAGTCGGATCATCTGCAGTTATAGAGTCGGTGATTATAGCTCTTAGTACATCAATTTTACTATCTTCTGTTGCGCCTGCAGTTGATCCAGTGTAAGGTTGATTTCCACCGCCTAATGTATTTTGGAAAGCTTGTTTGACATTTGTAGCTAAACTTGTATATAATTGTACACTTGCTGCTCGTTCTGCTGATGTGCCGTATACTGATTCACCAGTTATATTGTTATATAATGATCTAACAACATTTAAAGTTGCAATATTACATCCGCCTCCGTCTGGTGTTTGATCATAATTTATATCAAATGCCCAAGATTCTAATGTTCTTGCTAAATCTTGTTTACATTTTGTTTGTAATGCAGTACTTAGCTGTTGCCAATACGAGTTTGCATTTGCAGTAAAATCTACAATATAATCTCGATTATTTATAATTTGAAGTCTAGCGTATTCTCGGGTTGCTACTCCGCCTGGAATGCTATAATAGGATACAGCAGGAGCACTAGCATCGCCATTATTAAATATAGTAGTTAAATTATTTTGACTAGCAGTAACTAGAACGGTTGCTCCGTTAGAATCTGGATTGTTTTGGGCCACATAATCTGCATTTATTTCACTAGCAATTACTGCTACACCATACAATTCTTGTTGGGCTTGTTCTTGCTTTACAACACTTGATTGTGCTCTGTTGTATGCATATCCAGTGTATATACCCCAAAAATTTGTTTGAAGAGATGAGTCTAACATGAATGCCTCATGTATATATCCTAAATCTCTTCTACAATATTCTCCTCTATATGTAAAACTTCCAAATTTACTGATTATAAAATCAATAGTTTGTTCTTGGATACTAGTATAATTACTTTCTAAATTATAAGCATCTGTTTGTAATGCGGATGCTGCAGCACTATAATCTGGATAAGTGATAGCAGGTAAATTATTTTTGTCAGTAACAATAGTAATGAAAGTATTCATCAATGTAAAAATTGTATTACTTACAGTACCATTAGCTGAATTTATAGTAATAATTTGTGATATTTCAGTTTGATACGGATTTATAATTGTATTGTTTATAGCTACATTTTGTAAAACTGATTGTAAATAGCTGTAGGCATCTAATGTAGCAGTCAGCTCACTTGTATTAATTTGCAAAGCATTGCCTGTTGCTCCGCCATAATATGCTAAGGCTGCATTTATCGTTTGCCAATTTCCACCGTAAACTAAATCATAGCAAACTGCATCAATTACGTAACCAACATCTTGTAAACACTTTGTTCTGCTATAAAATAATCCAGGATATTGATCATCTATAAAACCTCTAATTTCTCTTTTAATGAAATCTCTATTTAAGAAAATATTTTCTTTTGCATAACCATAAACAGGCTCAGCTAGCAAATATGCAGCAGGAAAAACTGCCTCAGTTTTTCTTCCAATTCCGTGATCAATAAATCTTTTAATTACTCTTGCTAGTTTTGTAGTTGCTAAAGCTGTACTAGGACTACCTATTGGCCAATCTATTAATTGAGATTCATTATTTCCTAATTCTGCATTAACTGTTATCCCTTGACTAATATCTCCTAAAATATTTTCTAAATGATCTAAAGCAGCATATGTATATTTTATATCGGTTACCGGCGTTAATCCATTTTCAACTTTCCTTGGATGTACAGTAACTGATCTTAATTCGTCTCCCATAACACAACATTGAGCTGGAACAATTATAGGTAAAACTTCATAATATTTTCCAGTTGCTACCTTAATCAATGTATTAGTTTCTATCCTGGTTGGAATTCCGGTTTCATCACCTGCTGCTATCGCAGTTGTAATTATATTTGTTAATTCAGTTATTCTCGGATATACCTGTTCTACATCTAAGTTTATGTTTTTATATTGTGGAACAACTGCTGTAGAATTATCTCCATTGAAAACTTGCCAACTATTTGTTCCTGATGTTCCTATTTCTAAAGGATCGGTTTGATTAACAACATTTTCCATTAATGCCAGTGCAAAATTAATGCTTGCATTTGTTTCAGCAGCTTGATTTAAAAGATAAAAATTGCCTCTTTGCCTTATATAACTTAGTCCAACGTCTCTTACTTTTACATTTCCGCCATGTGTTAAATCATGAATAATTGCATCAACTATAAAACCAATATCTCTTTCACATTTTTCTCTATTATAATTAAAATTCGCCGTAAAAGGTGTATTATCTTGTGTAATTTGATAATCTGTCCACTCTACAGTTTCTCTTTGTATGTAAATTCTATTTAGGTCTAATATTTGTCTTGCAGCAGGATATTTTGTTCCATCTAAAATTTGTTGTGCAGCATATCTTATACTTGCCCAAGGAGATTCTATCGTTGTCCCTCTAATAGGCGCAGGTTGATCAACACCTGTAGTTGACACATAATAAACATCTGGATTTTGTCCAAAAAATGTCCATTCAGGTGTAGCATCTGCAGATACTCTTAAAACTTGACCTTCTTTTCCTATAGGAAGACGTGTAGGACCAGCACCACCGTAATATACTAAATCGCCCAACTGTTCTAGTGCATCTGTTTCTGAACCTATTGCAAGTACATTCCAGTATCTACCAGTTATGTCTAAATCTGGTCTACTATTTTCTGCTCCTCCTCCTGGAGGTGTTTTTGTTTCTGTTGAAAAATCATCATCATCACTTACGTGAGATTCTACACACACATATGACGATTTATCATATCTAACAACATCACCTACAACATAATATCCATCATCTACCCATTGTCCTCTCCAGCGTAGACCTGTTGACATTAAGTCCCAATAGTCCTCCCAACCTGTAACTTCCCCAGGTTCAATAGCACTGTTATCAGCAGTAGCAACATAAACAGAACTTCCTACAGTTACAACATTTCCAGTTCTATATTCTTGAGCACTGTCTAATGCACCCCATTCTCCACTAAATGCAAAACCTTTTGCAAAAACTTTCCAGGTTACAGCAGAGCTTGTTGGCTGTGTATTAATATTTTGAATAAGAGCTATGTATTGATAACCGCCCCAAACCACAATATCGCCTGCTTGATATGTAGTTGTTGAATCCCACTCGTCTTCGAAGCTTACTCCTTCTACAAATGTGTCCCATTTAAAATTATCGCTTCCAAATTCAGTAGCTGATGTATGATATTCATTACATAGATATAATCCAGCTCCGTATTTTACTACATCATTAACTTTGTATCTAGTAGACGGCGTCCATAATCCTTTCCAGTCTATACCTGAAGTAAATCTATCCCATTTTGATAGATCATTTTCTAAACCAGAAGCATTACTTGCTGCAGATAAATGTTCAGTGTTACATACCCAAGTCCCGCTACCATATTTTACAATTTCATTTGGTCTGTATGTGGTATTGGTCGCCCAATTACCTTTCCACTCTAATCCTGTAGCAAATACATCCCAATTTTCTATTTCGTCACCTAAATTTTGTTCTAAGTCGCTAGTAGATGTATGTACTATTTTACAAATGTACAAACCAGCACCAAATTTAACTATATCGTTGTAAACATAATAAGTAGAATTTTGCCATTCACCTTTCCAGGTTTGCCCGTCAGCCATCAGTTGCCACTTTGCAGGAGCACTGTCTAAATCGTCATAAAATGACGGTAAACTTGTGTGTCCTAAAACACAAATATATAATCTACCTCCGATTTGAACAACATCATCTCTATAATAAGTTGTGCCAGTAGTCCATGTATTTTTCCATACAAACCTAATTCTACCAAGTTTAAACTCTGCCATTAAAAATCTCCAATATTACTTATATTTAGCTTAATTGTTAGGTATCAAAATTTCTCAAGTAATATGATAATGCTAACGGTGTTCCTTTAACACCTTTATTAGATACACCATAAAAATCCATTCTTTTATCAAAATTCACTTTGAAACCTGTTGTAGTACTAATTATATTTTCAGTTGTTCCAACACGTACTTGGCCTGCTATAAGTTCGTTAGTTAAAACTTCTCCGCCTCCTGCACTAATTCTTTCTTGGATAAACTGTATGATAGCCCTTTGAGTAGGAACAACGTTGTCAGAATCTGCAAAGAATACTGGATCAGTTGAAAATTCTCTAATTACAGTTCCTGAACCTCCTAGTCTTACTCCGCCCAATGCTAACTCAGACAATCCATCTAATGAAAAGAAATCAGCACTAATGGTTACAATACCTGTAGCTTGTTCTACCGCAAATAATTCACCTGTTCTAAAATTACCGTCCTGATCTGTAGAGACATAAAAAACTCTTCCTCCGCTTAACTCTATTACTTCTTGTTCTGGTTTAGCTATAAAGAAAGCACCACCTGCGTATAATTCTGGATAATTTGTTTGTTCAAAATTTCCAGTTCCTATATCTAAGAAATCATGTCCAGTTACTCTACATTGCGAATATCTTTCTCTTATTTCTACAGACCTACCATGAGTTAAAAAGTCTTTATTTTGAATTTTTGGACTTACCCTAATTTGAGCTCTAAATGTACCTGCTAGGGTTCCGTCAGAGCCAAGAGGTGTAATTGTTACTAAAGTTAGAATCCTTAAGATTTCATCTTCTGGATCTTCGTCTTCGTCTAAAATTCCAGCTATCCGTAACTGTGCTCCAGGTCCTGGATAACGTACTAAACCATCTACAACAAGGTCAACTGCATTTGATGGAATTATATCTGCAAACCCATCTCCGTCGATTGTTACTCGTGTAGTACTACTTCTATAACCAATACCTCTATTAATAAAAGAGGGTTGACTAAGAACATTTAGTCCAAATCTTAAGGTAACAAATGCTTGCGAAACCCATTGATTATCATAAAATATTTCTGTGCTATAGTTAACATTATCTTTGTAACCACTTCCAGGATCCCAAATCACTACTTCTTCTATTGTATTACTTGATATTTTTGTTCTTGCAAGAGCTTGCTTTCCTGTGTCTATTAATACTAAATCACTGTCATTGTAAGAAATACAACAATATGTGTATGATGTATTTCCTGTGTAACCAAAAGATATTGCATTCCATCTGTTGGTACCTAAAGGTAGTTCTTCTGTTCTCCAATTTACACCATCCTCAGATATTCCAATTAAATTTCCTTCGTAAGTTGTAGTTAAAAAATAAAGGCCATTGCCTTGTGATATTTTAGTCCAGTTACCTAAAGGTAAATTATCATAAACTGTCCATACTTCTAGAGTTTCTGTAATACATGAAACAATCAAATTATCGATTGTTAATGCTAAAATGCGCCCAGCTAAATAAATCATGTTTCTAAATTCACAAGGATTAGAAGTGTTAGGATTAACTGGTATTATATTGCCAGTGACTGTCCATGTTAAAACACCATTTTCATACACACCTGTTGCAATTGCTTCTGCATCAGATAATGCAATAAATTTATCATAACCGTAAGTAATTACTGTCCAGTCTGTAGTTATTGCATTTGTTAACAAGCTTGTTGACCACGTAGTTCCGTTAGTGCTGTAATACGAGGTATTAGAATTTGTCAAAATTACAAAAACTCCATCTCCATATGCAATGTCTTTTATGTCTAATGACGAAGGTAAAACAACACTACTCCAAGCAGTTGCAGTTGTTGATCTTGCTATAATACTTGATAGTCCTGTTGGAATGGCTATAAATATTCCGTCACCGTTTATTACTTTATTCCATGTCTGTATAGTTGGTAGTGTATACTCTTCCCAATTTACTCCATCTACAGATACACTAACAAAATTTCCATCCGAAATAACTACAAATTTTCCTGGTAAACCTAAGCCGTCAAAATCAAACGCAACAACACTTGCCGTACTATCATCTGTAACTTCTGTTATTTTAATATTGAGATCATTTTCTTCATCATTTCCGCCTATTGATGATCCAACAATTGTATATGTTTCTCCAACTGCATAACCTGCACCAGGATCATCTATAGCAACTGAGTAGACAGATCCTGTTTTTGTAATTGTTAAAGCAGCTCTAGCAGCAACAACACCATCAGTTTCACCTTCTCCAAAATCTAAAGATATTAAAAATTGTTCGGTAGTAATTCCCCATGTGATATCTGTCCATAATTTTGATTGACCGATAGATGATAAAGTAGTATCATATCCTGGGTGTGGTATTGTAACTCGAGGTTCTATAGAATATGTAGTGCTTGCTGTTAATAATGGTTCAATAACTGTTCCTGGTACTATGTGATCAAAACCTGCTGTGTCATCGCTTTCTTTGTAGATAGTAGCAGTCCTATAATCATTACTATTTTCATCGTCATCGTATGCTTGAATATAGCCATATTGACCTGTTCCTGGTCCAGATGTAATAACTAATCTTTGTCCAACATAATCTTCTGCTGTACGCAAATCAGTTGCTGAAAGTAAAATGGTTGAATCAGTACCTTCTTGTGCATTATTTTTAACATTTGTATAACCTAATCCTCCAATACGTGTACTATCTTGCGGTTCTAATAATCTAATTTGTTTAATGCCACCTTGCCTAAAATTATCATATTTAGTATTAACAAAATTACCAGCTCCTACTACAGTTGCTGTAGCATTTAAATAATTTTCTCCACAATGACTATATTCAAATATAAGTAATCGATCTAATTCTCCAGTATCGTCTGAAATTTCTCCTGCAAAAGCAGAGTAGACTGAAGCTTGTGTAGTTCGATTATTTACTGTTGCAGTTTGTGGTATTTCAGCATCATCTATTCCTATAGCTACACTGCCATACTCTCCATAACTGTTATTTCCATTTGTGGCTCGTATTGTTCCACCATTTTCTGCCAAATATCCTGTAAAGCAATAATAGGTAAAAACTGATACTAGCTCTACTCTGCCTCTGTTGAGTATGTAAGCTCCTATTCCATCGCTAATCACTTGGGTAAAATCATTTGCTACAAGTGATCGATTACCGCCATTGTGTAAGTCTCCGTCTATATGAGCACCAATACAACCTACCCCTATAGTAGTTACGCCCTGGATATATGGAGAACGATTTTGAATCCATACAGATTGATCATCTGGTCCCCATCCAGGATCTAAACTAACAAAAGCACCTCCCGAAACTCGTGTGGTTTGAATTTGGGAACGTTCCCCTGTAATTGTTCCTGTTAAGCCTTCTGTTGTACAATTTCTTACTCCAGTAATATCTCTAACTAGGAACATGTTTTCTTTTTCTGACCCAATAATACCATTTACATACAATTTTGAGTATCTTTGAGTTTTGTAATTGCCTTCGTATCTAAAATCATATTCGTATCCTTCTAAGAAAAGCAACATGTCGTTTACTAACTTGTCTTCATTTATAACTGTCAATGAAATTGATTTACTATAAATCATACATTCAGTAGCTAAAAAATTTGCATTATTTTTTATTAAGTTTGCTGCAATTATAAATTCAGCTGCTGATAAATTGTTACTTCCTGTAATTGTAATATTTGTGTTTTCACCTTGTAATAATAATTCTATAGCATCCGTAATTTCATCTGTCAAATTAGCATAATAATCAACTAACGGTTGTGGATTATCTATTACGTCTGATAACGGTACTGGGGTAAAAGGATTTTCATTGTGTACATCTGGTAAATCTCCTGATATTAATGTTGTAAATAACGATCGTCCAAATGCAAGACTATTATATATAACAGTTGAATTATTTTCTCCTGCACCTTTTGCAACTATGTTAGTAGCTCTTAATTCATCTCCCATTACTACTGTCATTTTAGGCACAACAATTGGTAATATTTCTTCATATCGACCAGTACTAACAGAAATTTTACAAGGCATTATGTTCCTTGTTTCTACAAATCTACATGCGTAATTGATTGTTCTAAAAGGATGATAAGGATCTAAACCTCTATCCGAACTATCAACACCAGTAGGTGTTACATAAACAACTGTGGTTTCTGTTTGGTGTATAGTCCTCCAAAAAACACTCGATTCTTGATTTATAGATAATAATTGATCGTAGTCTCCAATATTAACTGCAGTAGGTCCAATTGTGCTTGTGTCGCCTACAAATTCTCTTTGGAAATCATATGTTAATAAATCGCCAGGATTGTTCATACCAGCTTCACTACCGCTTTGAACAACTAAATCCCAATAAAAAAATCCTTTACCATTATCGCCAGGAATATTTACTATTGCTGAAATATGTGTTGTATTGCATCTCCATGTTTCACCTAAAAAATAAACTAAATCATTAATCACATATCTAGTTTGATTTTTCCAAAAATTTGTCCATTTTTGACCCGGTATAAACAGTTTCCAAAAATTTATATCTTCAAGATCGTCATACGAAGGATCTGCACCTGTAACTTGAACTGCTCTATAAATTTGGCCGCCTGCTTTAGCTAAATCTCCAGGTTTGTAAGCCTGTTCAACACTGAATTCTCCAGTAAATGCTACTGATGCGAGTAAAATTTCCCAATAAGATATACTATCATCATTAGACGCCGGTGAAACAGCATAGTTTTCAACTAAACATATATACAACGTACCACCAAAATTAACAATATCTCCTACACCATAATATACAGTTTCGTCCCAAACATCTGCAAAAACATAACCAGGTACAACTAATTCAAATTTATGTCGGTCAATTTCATTACCACTAATGTGAGATTCTAGTACTACATATATACTACCGCCAAAATTTACATAGTCATTTTTCTTATAAAAAGTGCTAGCATCAAAATCTCCTACAAACATGTTACTATCTGTAAACAATGTCCAGTCATTAATATTATTTTCTAAAAAATTGCTCGATGTATGAGAAATTACACATTTATAATTAAGTCCATTATATTTTACAATAGCTCCGGCACCGTATTCTTTATTAGGAATCCAATTTTTTACATATTCTTGTCCATTAACAAAAAGCTGCCAATTATCGTTATCATTAACAAACGTAGTAGAATAATGTCCTGATATAGCAAGCCATAAAGATCCGTCGAATAATACAATATCTCCTTCTTCATACTGTTGATTGTTGGTCCATCTTCCTACAAATGATTGCCCGCCAGTCATCAAAATCCAATATGGATCTGGAACCGGTGGCGAACTTAGTGGTACTGTTGCTTTTAGATCAATGTTAAAATCTGCATTAGAAACATGCTGTTTGATACACACATAACTTTTACTGTTTACATTAACAACATCATCTCTGTTATAAGTAGTCCCTGGTAACCATGGACCTGTCCAATTATACTTAAATCTTTCTAGTTTAAATTCTGACATCTGTTAATAACCTTCTGTAGATACACCTTCTTCATATGTGTGAGTTGCATTAATTTTGATAGATAATCTACCATTATCGTCAACATAATAACTTAAAAACCGATTATCCCATTTAAACTGAGGATATCGTAAATTTGCATATTCTATTTCATGATTGACAGTTACTCCTTCTAAATAATCAATCCCTTCCTCAAAGAAAGGATAATTATCTTCACCTGCACCTATTTCATTTATAATTAGTGCATCATCGTCTGTTCCTAGTTGATCAACTATGATAAAATACAACTCTCCATCCTCATTCCTGCGCAGACCATAAAAATATCTTTTTATAAAACTTTGATTAATATCTGACGGTGTAATTCCAATAAAATATGACATAAAAATCCTTTTAAACAGTTACATAACTTACAAGTACATCTAAAGATTGTTCAACATTTGATTGAACATAGATTGTATTTGACGGAACTAAGACTAATTTTTCTCCAGTAGAAATTAATCTTAAACTTGTACCTGATGCAATTATAGTGTTTTTTAAATAATGAACTGTTATATTATTTTCATTCTCTAATAAAACTGTTGCACTTACTGCTGTATTTGTTACGTTAGTAATAGCAAGGCCTATTACAGTTGTTTTTTTTGTAGATTGTAAAACATTTACTGGTGTTTTACCTATAAGTTCAACACTATTATTATTAATATCAAGAGCCATGAATGTCTTTCATAAAATATCTATATATTATTTATCTTATGAAAGTTTACTTGTTACGGTGCGTAGTAATTATATCTCATTTCTCGCATGTGAGCGTTTGCTGTACATGAGTTACAATATGAGCTATATATCCTAGCATTAAATGTGGTGAAAAATTCAGTTGGGAGAGACAGGCCACTTTCTGAATGGCTTGGTAATCCATCAGATGCACCAGAATCTTTTACAAAATCATACCCAGTTCCATCAGTTTTCCATGTCAATACGCCTCTAAAGGCACCTGCATATGTTTGATCATACCAGTCTGTTCGATTTCGTAATAAGTTGCCTAGGCTATCTCTTACTTGGAATTCGTTTGTTCGATAATTAGTTTGTCCTGACCTAGGTGCACGGAAATAAATTGATCCTAAGAAATTTTGTTTATCTGCTGTGTCCCATAACTGTTGTAGGACAGCAATCTGATCACCTCCCCAACACATACGAGAATAATAAAAGTTTTGATCGGTATATATTGAACAATATGTAGTTACGCCGCCGGCAGATGTGCTATTATAAGTTGCAAACGGATCCCCCATGTTTAATGAATTGCCACATGCTACAGAGGCGTAAACTCCTGTAGTCCGGGTATAGCCTCCAGATCCATCTGGCCAAGCTTCTTCATCTCCATAATCTCCTGCGTTTGCTTCTGCACTAGCAGCTTGGTTAGGCGCAGCCAAACCACCTGTAATATGGAACGGTGTTCCGGTCAACACCTGCGGTGGAATATATAATTCAGAGCCATAATAATCTGTAAAACTTACTACACCGGTTTCAGGTGTTGTTTTTGATTTTCCATAAAATTCAGTCATAGAATGCGGAGCAGTATCCTGCATTTCAGTTGCTATTTGGGTTATTTTAATCGGTCCTGTAGTTTGTAATGGCATAATTTTTTCCTAAACAATAGTCCCTGTCATTGCAGTAATATCATCTTTTGCTTCAATTTCCCCATTAGTTCTAAATGCTACCATGTTTACTCCATTATATTGGAAAATTAAATCACCATTTACATTTGTTAAGATTTGCCAACTTCCTAATCCGGTAAAAACATTATTTGTTGTAGTAATTGTTCCTGCATTATTATACAAAAAACCGTTATTAGACGAAACAGTCGGTAATTGAAATTGTTGTATAAAAGTATTTAGATTTTCATCATACCCTAATACACCGTTTACAACACCAATATCAGCAGCACTTAATGATGAACTTGATATATCATCAAGTGGTTTAAATTGATACGATCCTCCGCCTACGCTTGTAAGAACTAAGTCTGGAGTTGAGTTAGGAGAATTAGATGTTAAATTTACATTACTTACTTGAGATAGCGTTATACTACTAAAAAGGAATCCGCCTAGACCATCCGATTGCAATATCCTTCCTGCAACTGTTAAAGGTGTATTTGTAGTACTGTCTACATCAGCAAGTCCTGATAGATTGTCTCCTCGAATAGTAAAAAAGAATCCGCCATTTCCGTCTGTAGTTAGGTACCTACCTAACTGATTTAAAGGATCATTTGTCACAGTATCTACATCATTTAGCTCAACTAAAGTGTCAATAGGAGACTGGAAATCATATGTAGTATCTCCTGCAGATGTTAGGACTAAACCTGGAGTTGCATCAGGATTATTTGTTTGTTTATCTATATTAGATAAAATCTGTAATGCATTCGGATTATTAGACAAAACATTCCACACTACTCCATCATATTGCCATACCGTGTCTGCTGTTTGGAATGTGTCTCCTGCATTTGGATTAATTGGAAAATTTAAAGCCATTATTTTACCTTTACGTTAAAGCTATAGAATATGCAATAGTTTCTTCTTGGGTAACAGCATTACTAGATACTGTTACTGTATTAGCTGATTCTGTTGCAGAAAATGTTATTCCTGTACCCGGTTCTAAAATTAAAGTATCTAGCCCTATAGCATTTACTACTGAATCTCCGATTTGAACACTAGTAAAAGCATTTACTTGATTTATTCCAATGCTAGGTTGTAACCATTGACCACTGTCACCGTCTACAAAATAGACATATAGACCCATGTTTATAGTGTTTAACCAGATGGATCCATTTATAGGAGCAGTAGGAGGATTGTCCTGAGCAGATATTGTTACACCAGCAGGTGTTTGGACTGACCCTGTTACCTCTAAATCTCCACCTATTAACACTCTGTTAGTTGCTAGAGGCGGTGTAATATTAATATCACCGCCTGTAGTGGTAATGGTGTTACCACTTATCTGAATAGTGCCAGCTGTAAACGTTGTTGCTTGTAGTTGAGTTGCTGCAAAAGTTCCGCCTACATCGAAATCAGTAGCCGGCGTCTGAGTTCCTACTCCTACCCTATTGTTTGCAGTATCAAAATGTAAAAGAGTGTTGCCATTACTTGTGAAAGTAAGAGGTACTCCATCTCTCTCTAATACCGGTTCTAAAAGTTGTCCAGAAATTCTTCCTACTGCCAATTTGTTTCTCCTTATTTGTCGAAGTTATGATAAACAGTAATAGTTTTGTTAAGAGCTGGAGGTGAAGTAAATTCTAAGTATTGTCCAGTTGGTCTGACTAATCCTGTTCCTAATGCTTTACCCTCTATATCATAAACATACGCCTTACCCGATGTTGTACCAGCACTGTCGTCTTCTTGATATGCACCTACAACTAATTGGGTGTTTGACACGCTAATTGCTGCTCCAAACTGATCATCTACTGCAGTTGAATAGCCATTTGGATTTGGTATATCTGCTAATTTTAGACCTGTAAGTAGATCAAACACATATACAATCCCGCTATTGCTTTGTACAGCACCTTCAGTATCTTGAGAATCTTCTGTGTGAGCACTTATAACTGCATATACATCAGAAATAGCCACTTTAAAACCAAATCTATCGTCTGTTGCAAGTCCAAATGGGTTTGGATCATCAATTCCTCCAAATTCGTTGTTTAGGAATTCGTCTTCTGGAGTGACTCCGTCCCAGTTTGGATTTGTGTACATCACAGGATCTAAAAATTCAGGAGGACTAACAGGAGCATCAACTGGTATTTCATATATATAAATCGATCCTTGATTAGTATCGTTGCCTAGTCCACCATCTTCATTAAAAGCTCCTACTATCGCATATCTATTAGATATGTCCAAACTAAACCCAAAACCATCATCTGTTGTAGCAGTATTAGGATTATCTAAAATATATAAATGATTACCTGCTGTATCAAAAATATGTACACGGTTGTTATATGTATTTCCTTCTATTGGATTTGTACCTACTATAATATAATTGTCTGATGCTGCTACTGCAGATCCAAACCATGTACCTGTCGGCAATGGATTCTCTATAATTGTTTTATTATAATTAGGCCCTGCGCCCATTGTTGCAAATTCATAAACTACTACATTACCTACTGTATCTAGTCCTTGGGTTCCTTCTGCTTTTGGTACTCCAACAACAAGATGAGTGTCTGTTACAGCGATACTATAGCCAAACCAATCAGTGTTATTTGTAACTCCTCCTGCTTCTTCATTAGGATTAGAAAAAGTGTGATCTGGTATATTTTGAATATTTGTAATATCATATAAAAAAACTTTACCAGAATCTGCACCCGGTCCTCCGATAGCATCATCTTCTTGGAATGCACCTACAGCGGCGTAAGTATTACTAATAGATACGCTGAAACCAAACAAATCTTCAGTAGTACCTCCATAGGCTTGGGGATTATCTAATGTATGTAATAATGTACCACTGAGATTGTAAATGTATGCTTTACCTGCTTCGTTGCCTTGTGCATCATCTTCCTTGTAGGCACCTATTAAAATTAAACTATTCGCAGCATTATTGTTAATAGCTACACTGTATGCAAAAAAATCATCAGTTGTAGTTCCTGCATTTCCGTTTGGGTTAGATAATGTTAACGTTTGCGTAACTTCTAATGTAATGTCAGCTGTAAATATAGTTCCTTGCAAATTGTTTGCTGCACCAACTATTGTAAAATCAGTGTTTCCAGGTGATGTAATTATATATTCGTCACCGTTTGTAAGATAAAACACGCTTATCTCGTCTCCTGTGCCTGTTGAAGACGGACTTTCTATCATATCAAAATTCAACGGTGCAATTTGAAATACATTTTCTACATAAACTAATATATTATTTGCACTCAACGGAACAGGAAATGCGGCATCATTACTTAGTAACGGTCCAAAAATAGTATGCACAGCATCTGGTAATGTCATGACCTGTTTAGTTATTAATCCAGGTTCTTTAAATCTTACAACCTGCCATGTATTATTTGCATAAAATTCAAATTCATTTATTGTAGAATTATATCTTACTAATCCATTAGTAGGTGTAGAAGGTCTTGTCGAACTATCACCTGTTGGAAAAATTAATCCATTTGCTTCTATTGTTGAAATATCAGTAGATGCATCGTATTTAAAACCTTTACCGGTTATAATTCTACTATTCGTAGTATGTTGTTTTATTAATCGCATTATACTTCCAAATAACTTACTACTGCGCCTAAGTTTGTTAAATTAAGTACAGGATCTCCTGGATTTGCTTGATATGTTTCTACAGCAGGTTCGGCAAAAATTACTAATTTATCGCCTTCTGCTAGAACAATTTTTTCATTATCAAATGTAAAAGTTTCTTCTGGTGCAAGAGTCAAATTATTAATGACTCTGCTATTTGTTGGTCCAGGAATTGTTCCATCTGATATAGGATCTCCGTTTGCAACAAGATGCATGCTAAAGGATGCGCTATCTGAGTTGCTGTTATTACAAACCATTATATTTGTAATTGCAAGACTTTGTCCAACTGTAGGTTCTAATAAAGTTAAATCTGCGTTTTGTAATCTAAAACCTTTTACTGCCATATATTATCCTTAAAAAATCATGCTGTATAAGATTGATCTATTTTTACTAATTAGTTCATCATTAGTATTATTTCTATTAATAAAATATAAACCAGTATTTCCTGTATGAGGAATTTTGCTGTAAATTTTAATTCCTTCTGTAGGTGCAAATGGATCAACTTTTATATCGCCTGTATGTGGTGTTTCTGTCAATTCGAGTACGTCTTTAATTTTTACTGTAGCTACACCTGGAGCTTCTAATTCTAAGTCAGTATCAATTTGTGTGGGGGAAATTTTATTGGATTCAAACTTTAATGAATTAATAACGGTTCTATCTGCAAATACTTGGAATACAGTATTTCCGTCAATTTCTGCTTCTGCTCGACTTTCTGAGCTGTCTAATTGATTATCATAAACTCTAAATGTTGTATCAAAATTTTCTATACCCGATTGTACACCAATAGTGTTAAAAGCATATTGAACATAATCTACAACAGCTCTAGCATTAGGTATGTAATCATCATCTACTATTCCATCATTTCCGTTATCATTGATTTGCCCTGCTACATAATGAAAAATTTTCTCTTCATATGCTACAGAATTTGTAACACTAATTGCTTCATTTGAACAATCAATCCACAACGTTCCTGGGCTTTTTATTCCACCTACATATATAGGAATAGGATAGGTATATCCATCGTTTTCAAAAGTAAATAATCCGTCGCCTTGCACACCGCCCATTGTCCAGGATATTGTTTCATCAAACACCATCCTAACTCTAGGAGATTGTCCTCTATCTATTTCAATACCAGATGTGTTTTTTAAAATTCCGTTTATTCCTTGAGGATCTTCATATTTGTTCAAAACTAATATATTATCTAATATATTAGTGTCTTGTGAATTAACAGTAATAGTATCTCCTCTTACCAGTAGACTACCATTAATAACTACTTCTCCTAAAAGGTTTCCGTCACTATCAACTTCTCCTCTGCTAGTGTCAAGGATAATTTTTTTACCACTTTCAACTTTTACAACGTAATTTCCATTTTCTACACTTAAAACTTTTGACATATTTTATTCCAAAATAGGGGAGTTTGCCTCCCCTATAAAATCATTATGGAGTTGGATCACCAAACTCATCAGCACCTGTTAATACATCATCATCTGTACCTAATGTTAGATCAGCACCTGCTGTTACTGTACCATCAGTTCCAGCTTCTTCCATTTGTGCTGCACCGTCTGTTGTGCTGGTTGAGAAGTTCCATGGATATCTCACACCGTCTGTTGCTGTCATAACTCTTGCTGCAATTTTTTTAACTTGAACTACATCTGTATTATCCAGTTTAACACTTATTGTCATTTGTCCTGCAGTTAGATTTGCGGCATCCGTTGCTGTTTGAACAAGTCTACATATCGCTGTATTACCTTGTCCGTCTTCGCAAAGGAATTTTTTTGATGCTTTTTGTTTTACTATCCAACCTGGAACACTGCTACTTCCATTATGAAATTGAACTTTAATTTGATTTCCAGTTGCAGTAGGTGTTCCAAAATATCTTTTATTAATCGGGCGTCCCATTTGTTTCTCCTTATAATCGCGGGTTCTATCCGGTACGCTGTGGGTCAGCATAAGTCCACCTGTGTGGCACACTATCGTACAAAGTATTTATCAAGTTTTAGGCTTGTTTTGTTTTTGTTCTAACCATGCTTTTTTTGCCCAGTTTGGCAAATCTTTAAAGCGATAATTAGTTAAGCCTATTTGTTCATTTTCGTCTTGATCTACTAATTCTCTGTGCATTGCTTACTCCTGTAATCTTTTATTGCTGCTTTAATTGCATCTTCTGCTAAAACTGAACAATGAATTTTTACTGGAGGAAGTGCAAGTTCTTCTACTATTTCTGTATTTTTTATTTCAAAAGCTTCGTTTATTGTCTTGCCCTTTACCCATTCTGTTGCTAAACTACTACTTGCAATAGCTGATCCACAACCAAATGTTTTAAATTTTGCATCAACAATTTTTTCATCTTCTACACGAATTTGTAATTTCATAACGTCACCGCATTCTGGTGCACCAACTAGTCCTGTACCAACATCTGCTGCCGATTTGTCTAAACTGCCAACATTTTTAGGATTATTATAATGTTCTAATACTGCGTCTGTGTAAGCCATGAGTTTTTCTCCATAAAAAAAGGTTCTATAAAAGTATTTATAGAACCTAATTTTATTTACAGTAAAAAAATTATTAGCTGAAACTTACGTTTGAGGCTGTAATTTCTACTTTATTCAAGTAATCAGCAGCATTACCAAGAGATGAAGCTGTATTTGTTAATTCTACATATCCATATCTTGTCATAAAGCTGACTACTGGCTCGAATGTAGCTGGATCAAGTACTGTTCCGCTGCTCATCAATGGAATGTATGGGCAGTAGAATGCAGCAGCATCACTCTCACTTGAACCTTTGTATCCAATGAGTACATCCGTGTTGTCGCCTGCATATGTATCAACATATACTTTCATAGCATTATTCAATGTACCTACAAACTTTGTATTAGTAGGAGCTTCAAATGTGCCTTCTGTAGTTCTAGCAAAAGCACTTGTTGTAGCACTTTGCAAAATGGTCAATGCGAACGGAGAAACAACAGCCCAGTTAGCAGCGCCTCTTCTTGTTCTTTGAGCAACAACGTTTGCAGCTCTGTTAATCAATACTGCTAGAGCAGCATGTTCGTCGCCAACAAATGTAGCTGTACCAGATACTGCTGTTTGATCATAAGCACCTGTAGATCCACTTAAAGTTCTAAGGCTGTTAAGAACTTCTTGATCAATTTCAGCGGTAATTTCTTGGGCTAAAGCAGCCATAATTTCAGCTTCAACATCAATTCCGTGCATAGCTTGAGCATCTTGTGCAGCTTCGAATGTCCAGCGAGCGCTGAGCTTTCTTGTTTTAGCTTCAACAGTTTGCTTCAAGATTTGAATTGACATTTTTCTACCAGCTTGACCTTCTAGGCTAGCTGTTGCATCTGGCTTACCATTTGGATCTGTTCCAGTACCGGAGTAGCTGTTCGCAATCTTAAATGGTGACAATGCTTCTTCACCTGCTGTTACGTCACCAGTAGTATCTGAATATCGCACACGAAGTGTATGGATTTGACCTACTGGTCCTGTCATTGGTTGGACACCAACAATTTCGTTAGCAATAACGGTTGGCATTACTCTTCTAATTACCGGTAAAATTACTCTGTTTAACGTAGCTACGTTTCCAGCTGCAGTTGAACCAGCTGTTGCACTTTCAAGTAAATGCTTTCTTGTATTTTCCAAAGTCGTTGCCATGACGCTTTTTTTCGTGCCTTGTAGGCCTTCTAGAAGTGCAGCTCTAGTATCCTGCCAGCGACTCTCTAATAATTCTGACATCTCTTATTTCTCCTTAATTAAGTCCTGCAAGTCTACGAATGTCAATGACATTATCCCTTGCACCAGTTGTCATTTCTTGTTGTTTTTTATTGCCTGTTACTTCTTTGCCTTCTGTTATAATTGCCTTTTTTTGCTCTGGTTTTTTACCGTCAATTACGGTTGGTAAATATCTTTCAAAAGAATTTTGTAGTCTATCTGTTTGTACACTTTCTAATAAATCAAGCATAAGCTCTTTTTGTGATTTATTCAATGGGCTTACTAACTCTGAAATAATTTTATTTCTTTGAATAGATTCATTTAGACTTTTTACTTCTTTTTGCTTTTTCTGTGCAGCAATTTTAGCCTGCTCAAGTATTTTCTTGGCTTCTATCAATTGCTTGTTTTTAATATCAACAACTTTTAAAAGTTTAGATGTTTCGGATTTTTCGTTGAGATAGCTGTTGCCATACTCAGCTGCAAATGCTTCAAACAATCGTCTACCAAAGTCATTTTTTCGTGCAGTGTGAATATCTTCTTTTAATTGATGAATTTCTTTATTAAGAACTTTATCAACTAATGTAGATACTTTATTTGCACTTGTTTCTACAAATTTTGTTTTAACTTTCTTGAAATGTCCTTTAGCCTCTCTAACAAGTCTTACTTTAGTTTCAGCTAAATCTTTCTTATCAATTTGGAACTCTTTAATTTCTGATGCTAGACTTTCAACAATAAAATCTTCTAACATTTTAAATTTGTCCGCCATTGTTTTTTGATCTTCGTGTAATTCTCTGACTTCTTTTACTAAGCTTTGTGTTACAAAATGCTTCATTACAGAGGCATTTTCTTTCATAGCTCTAGTATATTTGGCCTTAGCTTCAATAAGTTGCTTACGATCTTCAACTAGTTCAGCCATTTCAGCTTCTAGTTTTTCACTTACCATTCTGTCTACAGCTTCTACCATTAAGCCTTTATCATGCTCATATTTTTGAGCAAACTCTTCACGAAGTTCTGCAGTAACACTTAGGCGATTTTCTTTCACCTTTGCGTTCCATGCTTCTTCAATTTCCTGGCGCACATCTTCTGAAACTACGTTGTTCTCAAAAAGTGTTTTTAGTGCATCCAACATTATTATTCTCCTATTATTGGAGTCGATTGATCATATTGATCAACGATTCTTTTAAGTACTTTTGTGCCTTTTTATCTTCTTTAGTTGCCTGTGCTAATTCATATGCCTTATAACCACCTCTTGTATTCATTAAATGTTCGTATATAGGAGTTGGATACGCACCAGGTGCGCTAGGTTGTGCTACAACATCTACTGTAATAATTTCAAAATCACTTACATTTCCGCTTCCGTCTTCTGAAACATTTCCTGACCCTCTACTTGAAACTCCTAGCTTAACTCCACTTTCTAGCATTGTTCTTACAAGTTGTCCCATAGGCGTTGGAAGGATTTTCATTTTTCCGTAGCCATTTGGACCGTCCATCCACATTTCAGTTATCATGTGGCTAACACGATCCAAATTGACTGTGAGGCCTTCTGGATGATCTACTTCACCGAGAACACTATATCCACCTTGTATCTGCTCGCTGAGAGTTTTGACAGCCCTGCCAATTTCATTTACAGGATAAACACGCTGGTTTGCGTTGCGTACTCCGCCTTGTATACAAATTCCTTTCATAAACAAGTCTTTCCCTTCGTTGGCATTCTCAACGATAACTCCTGCTTGGTCAAAGGTCAAATGCTCTCGTAGTAAATTCATCTATAAGTCCTTATTATTTTGCTCTCTTTGGAGCACCATTTAATGGGCTTCCAGC
>Ga0213867_1000118_pt1 | contig 35808 bp, 32 predicted proteins | sample PICome_12_FD_160120 | JGI IMG/M metagenome (GOLD analysis project Ga0213867, IMG submission 160120) | Coastal seawater microbial communities near Pivers Island, North Carolina, United States - PICO540 | ecosystem: Environmental > Aquatic > Marine > Coastal | place: USA: North Carolina... | reverse complement strand
AGACATATAAAGTTATAAACAGCATGCCGGCACCTAACAAATTAGCAAATGATCTAATTAGTTGGTATTCAAATGATTAATTATAAAATCTTTTGTAGGTAAGTTTAGTTGTTGTGCGTTTTCTTTGATTAGTTGCTTCTGATCTTTGGGTAAATTCTTTATATCTAAGAATGTAGGATATGTCAATACATTAATGTACCAATCTGCTTTGTAATTACGTACATATTTTGTAATATTTTGTATATCTTCATAGTTGTTCAAGTGCATTACTGTATTAAATTCTAATTTGTGCTTTTTCTTTACTACATAATCAACAAATTCACAAACTTTACTCCATTTTGTGCCACCTCTAACCTTTTCAGCTACTTGTCCTACACCATCTATACTTACAATGAACATTATGCTTTTAAAATTAGCCCAAATGCTTTCTAATTTTTCTGTAGGCATATACATAGCGTTTGTATTGTACACAACATCTACTTTTTTTGGGTCTTTAACTAATTTTAACAATTCTAAATGTCTATTTGTGCTTAACGGCTCACCTCCTAAGAATAAAACTTTAGTAACTGTATCAGGAACACTTTTAATTGTGTCTATAGTCATGTATTCATAGTTTGCTTTACCTGTTTCACGTAACTCTTTAGCTCTCCAACTAGTGCTGAACTCTGAATTACAACCATCACACGTTAAATTACACAAATTATCAATACCTATTTCTAAATATTCTAATCCTATGCTATCTGCTTTATATTTTTCGTTAAATTCTTGTCTTAAACTTTTATGTTGTATGCTTTCTTCATAATAACATTTTTCACAACCAGAAATATATTCTCCTGCTGAACTTAATGTACGTAATTCTTCATAAGCATCGCTATGTAAGACTTTATCTAGGTCACCGTCGCTTTGTCCTATAGAATGTTTAAATCTACAGCAAGGATATACTCTTCCGCCAGGACGTATATTTGTATGTTTCCAAAATGCACTACAAAAAGTTGACATAGTCTATTTTATACCTATCAAGTTGATTATATATTTCTTGCAACAATAATTTAAGCTCTTTATCAGCATAGTAAGGTTTAGTGTCTTCATTTCTATAAGGATCAAAAAAATCTATACAATTTGGGTAAACTTTTTCTACTTTGTTAGAGTTTACATCAACAAGTGTAGGTGTTTTTGTATCAACACAATGTTTTAAGGTTGTTCCTAAGCCTGTTACTACAAAATTACTCTTACTTATTGCATATTGTAATTCATCTTCATTATATTTACTGCTTTTTATACTTACTACGTTAATTTTTTCTCTAAGTTCTTTGTTTAGAAAATTAATTGTGTCGTGATCAATCAAATCTTTTGCTAAAAGCAAAAAACTAAATTTATTTTTGTTATTTTCTTCAAATAGTTGGTCTATATGTTTCATTTGTCTACAGAATCTAAAATAAATTCAATGCTTACTCTTTCATGCTCACTAACATTAGTAGTTTGATAGGATTCTATGTAACTAGGAAAGAAATACATATATCCTTCTTGCATTTGTATCAATTCTTCTGGACAATTATAGTGTGTTCTGTTAAAAGGATCGTAAGTTTTATCAAACCAATGTGTATCTATAGGTTTTCTAAAATTTATACTTGCATTTTCTGCAGGAGTGTTCAAAAAGTAGATACCAGTAGCAATACTTTTGATTCTATTTTTAGGAATAGTGTTTCCGCCTGGAGGAATAATTGTAATCCACATATCTGTTATAGCAATTTGCTTATTACTTTTAATTTTATATCTCTGCATCATTAAATTTGCATATGTTTGTATTTCAGGGCCCGAAGCAATGCGGTTAAAACTGTGTATGCTTTGTAATCCGTTAGGACTAGTCCAAACACTACTATGGTTAGATGTATTGTAATTAACATTACTCTTATACAAGTCGTGAACAACATGCATAAGTTGATCTTTTATCTCATTATGATCCTGTACTAAGATTTTATCTATGTTACATTCTATTATAGGGCTACTGTCAATGTGCATACTGTATTTACGAGATTCAGAGTACAGGATTTATAGGTCTGGCGTTCATAAATATTGTACAACGGAGAAGATTGTGAATTTACCAAAAAGTATATGTGTCGTAGGAGGCGGAACCGCTGGATTTGTTGCCGCACTAATTGTAAAAAAGGCGTACCCTAGCATAGACATACAAATTATTGAGTCTAGTAAGATAGGAACTATTGGTGTAGGCGAAGGCAGTACTGAACACTGGAAAGAATTTGTTGACTATATGGGATTTAATAAAGCAGAGATGCTTGTAAAAAGTGATGCCACCTTCAAAGCAGGTATAATGTTCAAAGATTGGGGTAAAAACGATTACCTACAAACAGTTGAAGGAGCATTTAATATACTTGCACATGACTATCCTGTACTATACGGAAAATTAATTGGAGAAGATAAAGATCCAAAGGATCTTGTAGAGCGAGAAAGCTGGACTGGAGACATATACTGGTCAAATGAAACAGAAGAAATACTTGCAGACTTCCCAGTAGCACAATTTCATTTCAATACTGTCAAACTGAATGAGTACTTGCATGAAAAAGCAACAGCATTAGGTATTAAGATTACAGATGATATTATAGAAAATGTTACAACAGATGATAACGGCATAAAAAGTATTAGCAGTAAAGAAAAAACTTATGAAGCAGACTTTTTTATCGACTGTACAGGGTTCAAACGTTTGTTATTAAATGAACTAGGAGCAGAATGGGAAAGTTATAGTAAATTTTTAAGAATGAAACGTGCTATAGTATTTCAAACACCAGACGAAGATGCATATCCTATGTGGACCTTAGCACAGGCAATGAAATATGGCTGGATGTTCAGAATACCTGTATGGGGAAGAAAAGGTAATGGCTATATTTTTGATAGCGATTATATAGATGCTGATCAAGCACAGCGTGAAGTTGAAGAAATGCTAGGTGAAGGTATAGATGTACGTAAAGAAATTAGTTTTGATCCAGGTGCAGTGAAAAATCCGTGGATTAAAAATTGTGTTGCAATAGGATTAAGTGCAAGTTTTGTAGAACCTTTGGAAGCAACAAGCATAGGTACTAGCATACAGCAAAGTTTCTTACTTACGGACAGAATCTTAAACTATAATGATGTTACAATACAAAAATATAACAAAGAAATTGGATTAGTACTTGACGACATAAGAAACTTTATTGCATTACATTATGTTACAGATAGAGACGATAGTGATTTTTGGAAAGACCAGAAAAATGTACCACTGCCTCCAGGCCTAGAAGAAAATTTAAGTCAATGGAAAATGAGATTGCCCACTAACGGTGACTTCGATCAAGGAACAGATTACAAATTATTCCAAAAAATGCATTACATATTAGTTTTACATGGCTTAGGACTGTTTGACATAGAGCAAATTAAGAAGCAATACGAAATGTTGCCACAGGACCAAAAAAGATTAGCTCAGCAAGTAATAGATGACTTAGAATACAGTAGAAAGAATTATAAAACTCTACCACATAAAGAAGTAATACGTTTGGTAAGGTTACTTAATGGGTAGGTTATTTACTTTTGGTTGCAGTTTGACACAGTTCTTTTATCCTACCTGGGCCGATTTACTAATTTGGCACTACGGTGATAAATTTTCTAAGTCAGAGAATTGGGGCAAGAGCGGCGCAGGTAATCAATATATCTTTACACGTATATTTGAAGCAGATAGTATATACAATTTTACAAAAGATGATGTAATTATAGTGCAATGGACAAGTATGTTGCGAGATGATAGATGGATTGAAGGTACCGGCTGGCATAATGCAGGAAATTTATATCATGGACAACTAAAACATGAGCCTATGACATTAAATAATTTTGATTACACAGATCAATATCAATGGGCGGATCAAGTTTACTGTGTAATGAGAGATTGTGCAATGATAGCAAGCATTGATACGTTTCTAAAGTCCAAAGGTTGCAAATATATTAAATTTTCATACGCAGATCACTATAATGATTTGTCAGATAAGGATAGCAATCTTGATTACAGCCAATCATTATCGCCAAAAAGTGTAAATGGTATATTAAATCAATATAAAGAATATTTAAAAACAGATGCTCCAGCAATAATGGATTGGAACGGTTACAATCCTAAAGATCCTGAAAGTTATGTAAACGGCAGGCCAATGACATTAGCAAATATGGGAGATAAAATGGACGAAGCAAGAGCAGAAATGCATCCTTTACCATTTGAATACGCAAAATACTTAGAAGAAAATATTTTACCCCTGCTAGGTGAAAAAGAACTTAACAAAAAAGCAATTGAATTAGCAGAACATTATCAAACAAAACTAACAGAAAACTATTTGCCAGTCTTAAGTAAACTTGGCTGGATAGAACTTAACGCAGATAAGATAGGATGGTCAGATGACTAGCAACCCACCAGTAATTGGACTAGATAGAGACGGCACAATTAATAAAGATATTGGAACGTATGTAAAAAACCCACAACAATTTGAACCTATACCCGGAAGTTTAGAAGCAATTAAAATGATTAGAGACAAAGGATATGATGTTGTAATATTAACCAATCAAGCAGGCATAATGAAGAAGGAAATGATGCCTGAGGATGTTGATATTGTACACAATTATATGTTAAAATTGCTAGGCCAAATAGGTTGCAATAGTATTAACGGATTATATTACAGTACTACTAATTTGAAAGATGATATTTACGCAAAGCCAAATATCGGAATGTTTCGCAGAGCAGAAAAGGAAATTGGAGTAGATTGGAAGAACGGATTATACATAGGAGACAAAATATCAGACCTTAAGGCGGCTGTAAAGGCGAAAGCAAAGCCTGTTTTAGTGAAAACTGGGTACGGTAACGAAACTCTTGAGAAACTTAACACTTTTGCTAACAAAGATCTGAAAAAACAAACAGAAGTGTACGAAAACCTATTAGAATTCGCAGAGAGCTTAACTGCCCTTACTGGATAAATACAGTAAGGAGCTCCATATGAACAAGACAGTATCAAATTTATTCAGCAAGGGTGTAAATGAATCAATACACTTAGCAAATAGAAGCAATTTCTCCTATAGAGGTAATTGGCTAGGCGTACATTCAAACACTGTAATGGATCAATTCCATGTTGGGCAAATAAGCAGTGCAATTTACCAAATCACAGTAGAGTTTGATAGCAATGAAAAGGAAATCTTACAATTATCAGTAGTTGCAAGACCAGACAGAGCAAGTTTTAATGTGTATGGACGTTCTTCGCTCTCAAACGATTTAATAAACATCAGTGTAGTAGTAGATGAGACAATATGCAAAGTGATTGTGAATCCAGCGGCAAGCATTTATGCAGGGGCGAAGTTAATCTACCATGCTACGTATGCAGAAACTATACATCAGTTAGTTGCGCCAAGCGCCGTTGCTGATACCAGTACTGATACAGGAAGCATAAATACATTTGATGAGACTGGTGGTTCATTTGATAATACAGCAGTAACATTTGATAGGACATAAGAAATGGCAAAAAGCATAATCAATATAGGTACAGCCGCAAACGATGGAACCGGTGATAACATCAGAGCAGGCGCTACCAAAATAAACGCAAATACAAACGAAATATACGATTCGCTAGGTGATGGATCAAACTTAAAAGATATAGTTAACTCAAGTTTAGAGCTTGACGTTCCTCCCGTAGCAGACAAAATTAACAAAATTAGTTTCCTTTGTTCCAGCACAGCAGAAAAAAACGCAATTAACCCTGCTGACTACCATGGAGCAATATTACACGTACACCAAGAAGGTAACGTTGTAGTTGCACACAGCAACCAATGGAGACAACTACTTTTAGATACAAGCGGTGGAGCAATTCCAAACTATACAGATCCGCTATCAGCAGTAGCATACAACGGTGGCATTGACTCTTTAACAGATGTGGATACAACTTCAGTAACGCCATTCACTGGAGCAGTTCTAAAATGGGATGGAGCAAAATGGGCACCAGGTACTGATGTAACAACAGGTGGAAGTGGAACAGACGCTGATACACTTGACGGACAAGATGGTTCATACTATTTAAACTGGAACAACTTTAGTAACAAGCCAACTATACCAACTGCACTTACAGATTTAAGTATTGTAGACGGAAGTGCTGATCAAGTTTTGAAAACAGATGGTAACGGTAATTTTAGTTTTACTACTGTTAGTGCAGGCGGCACACAAAATTTATTTGAAACAGTAAACGGTGACAACGGTACTACAACTGCTAATAGTGCAACTGATGCATTAACTATTGCAGGTGGTACAAATATTTCAACAACTGTTGTTGGTGACACAGTAACAATTAACTATGCAGGTGACGCACTATCAGGTGAAGCAAACCAAAATGCATTTAGTTTTGTACAAGGTGACAGCGGTATTGCAGAAGCTGATACTACAACAGATACGCTTACAGTTCAAGGTGGTACAGACATAACAACATCTGTTACTGGAGACACAATTACTATTGCATATTCCGGAACAGCACCTACACTTGCAAGTCTAAGTGACACAACTATTAGTTCACCAAATGCAGGTGCAATGGCACACTTTGATGGTTCATCAAATTTAATTGATAACAATAATATTAACATTGACCAAGTAGCGTTTCCTGCTATAACTAGATTAACAGTTACAGCGGCAGGCTCTTCAGGTTACTTATTTGATCAATATGGTTCAAGTCAAGACCCAAGCATTTATGCAATAAGTGGAACTACTATTGCTTTTGATTTAAATGATTCCTCATTAGGAAACCATCCATTCCAAATTGAGACGAGTGGTGGACTTGCTTATAATGAAGGACTTGTACACGTTGACTCAAGTGGTAATATAAGTACAGGAAGTTCAGCACAAGGTAAGACAGATGGTACACTTTACTGGAAGATACCAGCAAGCACTTACGGCACTTATGCTTATCAATGTACTGTACACAGTTCAATGAGAGGTAATATTGTTGTTAAAGACATAAGCAGTATTTAAGGATAGACAATGGTCGCAGTAGTTAATTCAAAAAAGTTTAAGTCAGAACAAGGTTTTGAAAGTCCTAAGTTTTCCGTTGACACCAACGGTAAATTGGTTGGAGAAATTCTTGACATTAAACAAATCCTACTGAATGGTGTTCCTTTTGTTGGAACAGTTGACGACGGAGAAGAAGAAGGCGGCGGTGGCGGCGAAACTACTAATCCTTTTGAAAATATTGCAGACCTATCTGTAAACACAACCTTTAATGTTACACAAAGTAGTGTATCAAATTTAAGAGTTGCTAACGGTATAGTTACTGTAGCAAGTACAAATACTGGATCTATAGATAATATGGATATCGGCCAGACTACACCAGGACAAGCAAAGTTTTATGAACTTGATATTGTCCCGGCAGGCGATAGTACTGCGGCAGTATTAAATGCAGACGGTGCAACAGTAAATGGTTCACTTACTTTTAATAGTGTACCAACATCTGCTCAAGCACCAACAATTAACAACCACGTAACTACAAAAGGTTACGTTGATAGTCAGGCTATAGCTTTATCAATAGCACTTGGAGTATAAAAAAGAATGGCAAAGAAAAAGATAGAAAATTATGTGTTTAGACCAGGATTGGGTTTAGATGACAATGCATATCCAAATGCTTGGAGTTTAATCAACCAAAACTACAATTTTATAAAAAAGGAAGTTGCGGCATGGATACAAGCTCAAGTAAATAACGGCAACACAGATTTTTTATTCAATAGAGCAAAATGTATTAGAGACTTAGGATACATTACAGACGCTACACAATACGATATGGCGTTTGGCACAAACTATAATGCAGTGTTCCAAGGAACAATGGAGCAGTATTCTATTGATATCAGCAACACTGTTGTCAATACTCTAGTAAATGCTAAAGCAAGATTCGCAGATCTTAGTGGCGTCAAAGCTGATGCAACAGCAGTAGCAAGATTAAATGCGGCATGGGACGAAGTAATCGACATAGCACAGAATGGTTATTTAAGTGCTGACACAGTTACTTGGGCAGAACCAAGTAGTGTTAATGCAGATAACGCCGCGGCAAAAGATCAATTAAATGCTAACCTAAATTTTATTGTTAATGATGTAAGTGCTTATGTAAATGTAAATTATCCTACACTAGGTTACGATCAAGATTTATTTGAAAACGATATCAAAATTTTAACAATGGCGGCTACATACGACATACTGTATGGCGGTAACGCGGCAAGTTGGGACGCGGCAAAAGGTATGGTAACATATAGTGAAATTGGTAAAGAAGAATACCAAACAGCTATGCTTGCGGCAGTTGCACATTTCAAAACAATTGGTTTAGCAGTTATTCAAGGAACAACAGTTACAGCACAAACAGGTAACAACGTTTCTCAAAACACTTCAGGTGGAGCGGCAATAGGTGATATAAACAATATTAATTGGAATGCTTTAATTGATTACACAACAAATGAAATTACTACAGCAGGTTCAATTGATTTAGTTACAAGAACAGCACCTAGTATTGGTTGGGTAAGTGCAAGTTTAACAACTGCTTACAATGCTATTGACTCAAACCAAACTACTATAATTGCAGATGTTACTCCAGAAGCGGCTTATTCTTACAACCAAGAAAAGTGTGAACGTGATACAGGATTTAATTTAACAGCATGGTTACATGACTTACGCTATAATGGTAATGAAGAAACATACAGAATTGCAAGCACATACTGGGAAGGTAGCGTAGCTCAAGTTGATGGCGATAGACTTCCAGAAATACGTGCAAAAGAATTTACAAGAGATTTAATCAACAATAATATTTTAACAAATACTGCACAAAGCACACCTTATCAAACAGAAATAGCTCAAGTTGTTGACACAAGTAAAACAGCTGAGGGTGCAGGTGCTACAAGAATTAGCACACTATCAGGAATAGTTATTAGTACAATCCAAACAGGACTAAGTGCATTACCTACATTAGAAAATAAAGGATTAGGTCATGTAAGATTTGAAGGCAATTATGATCTAAGTGATATACTTTTAATTACAAACAGTACACGTAATGAAATAGTTTATAATTTTAGTGATCCGGCTAGAGGCGGTACTCTTGCACTTAAGACAGATGATATTCCAAGAGACAGTAGTGGTTATACAATAAAATATGACTTTACATCTGCTAACAGAGACGCAGATGACGACTTTAAAAAATATTTACAAATGACCGATGGTGTTGTTACACTTAACTTCAAATTTAACACTTCAGCACATGAAGAAACAGATGATGTACAAATTTATGTAGAAACACCAGAGATAAGAACTAGACCATATGACTTTGGTACAGACGCTATCGAACGTATGCGTATGGCTCCACCATTAAGTATGCTTGACGCTGACTTTGAGTATGGACTACAGCCTACGAAGTGGTCAGCAATAGGAACACAAAGAGGTTATCCTTCAATATATGAGATACCAGGTACAGATACAGAAGTTGCAACAGTGGCGACAGATGCTTCATCAGGTACACAAGGAATTGGTGCTTCATTAATTACTGTAACAACTCAAGGCTCACATGGATTTATTCCTGGCACGCCAATTACAATTAAAGCATTAGAAGATAGTGTTACTGGTGCAAGTAGAGCTGAAGGTAGTTTTGTAATTACAACTGTTCCTACTAACAATACATTTACATATTACGCTAAAGCAAAAGTTGGTACAGTTGATGGACAAATATTGTCAACTACATACACACAATTACGTAAAGGTGATTTTTACACAGGTGCGGCAGTTGGACTACCAGATGTTACTGTTGTAAGTAACGGTACTGCTGGTAACATGACATTATCATTAGCGGCACAAACAGGTGAAAACAGATTAGCATTTACAGGAGATGTTCCAGAAGTTGGTGCTCCGGTTGTTTACACAGATATTCCAACAGGTGCACAGATTACTGGTGTATCGAGTACACCTACTGGTAACGCATTAGTGCCAGTGACTACTGCTAATATTGGCATAGGTGACACAACTTTTGACGTTGCAGACACAACAGGAATTGTTGTTGGACTAGCGGCAGATAATGGTACAGGCGATGGTATTTTCGTAACAGATGTTACAGGACAAACAGTTACAATGAGTGGCGAGTTTACAGCGGCACTTACACAAAGTCAGCAAACATACACAGCAGTAAGCGGTACAACTACATCTGCGGCAGGTATTAATGCTGAATTTACGGTTAGTAAAGCATCAACAACTTATTCAGTAGACACTATATCACAAGCAGGTAGTGGATACGCTGTAGGTGATCAAATACTTGTAGCAGGTAATTTAGTAGGAGGTACTACTACAGCAAATGATGCAACTATTACAGTTTCAACAGTAGATGGTAGCGGCGGTATTACAGGAGTAACTATTGCAGGTACTGCTCTAGATGGTGCTATAACATATACTAATCCTACAACTACATATCAAAACGACGGTGGTAGCACACTTCCGCAAATAGATATTACATATTCAGATGGTGCATATGATGGCGTAACTTTAACAAGTCCAAATAACAGTACAGGATACAAAGTTGGCGATAGAATTAGAATTTTAGGTAGCCAAGTATTGCCAGGTACAGGACAAGACGGTAATCAAAGTGCAGGCGGAAACGACTTTATATTTAAAGTAACAAGTGTAGACGGCACAGGAAATATTACAGGTACAAGTGTTGATACAGCTGACTGGTCAATTGGTGTACCGCCAGCAGATGACAGAACATACAACTTTAACAGCAGTGAATTAAGTTACACTGGTGGTTCAGGTTCAGGCTTTGAATTTAGTGTTACTGCATCAAGCGGTAACTACTCTGTCAACATAGCGGCGGCTGGTACAGGTTATACAACAGCAGACACAATCACTTGTTCAGGTGCTGATATGGGCGGTACTGCTCCGACAAACAACTTAGTTTTAAGAATTAACGATGTAGGCGCAAGTGGTGAAGTAATAGGATTTAGATTAGAAGGTCCTGACGTATCTTCAACTGCTACAGCGGCTGACAGTGGTTCGTTTGTAGGTAAGAGCGGTAGTGACTTAGTAGGTTCTGGTGCTACATTTAACATACAAAATGATGGCGCGGCATACACAGTAGCGGCGATTGCAACTGCTGGTACAGATTATCACTTAGGACAAGAATTTTTAATTGAAGGAAGCCAATTAGGAGGATCTACTCCAGCAAATGATTTAACACTAACTGTAACTACAGTTGGCAACTTAGGTGAAGTACAAGCAGTAAGTGTGTCAGGTACACCAAGCACATTAGCAAGTGTGTTTACTGGCATAGCAGGTACAAACGTTGCAAATAATGGTGCAGGTGCATCATTGAATGTAACAAGAAGCGGATCAAGTTATTCAACTGTAACTATAGACACAGGCGGAACAAATTATAGAGTAGGTAACAAAATTACTATACTAGGTACTGCATTAGGTGGAGCAACACCAGCAAATGATGCTGTTGTTACTGTAACAGGTGCAAGCACAGGTGCAATTACTACTGCAACTGTAACTGGTACAAGTATTGCAGGTGATAGTTTATCACTGGTTAACTCCGTTACTATGTCTGAATTTACAACTGCTCCTATTACAGCAGGAGAAATAGTTCCTTTTGAAGCGTTAGCAACATTAGAAGCAACTTTCCCTAACCCACACGGAATTGTACCAGGTGCAACATTTATTACAACAGTAAGTTCAGATGATGGAGATGTAGGCGGTTCAAACAATCATGCTTTAGCATCAGGTGCGTTTATTGCTACGCAAGTTCCTACAAAAAATACATTAAGATTTCCAGCAAGAGCTCCAGGAGCAATTACTACAACAGGTAACGATAGTATACTTGCAAACATTTACTTACGTCCAGATTCATTCTTTATACATAGACCATACGATGGCGGTGTTCAGTTAGGAACAGGCGGTCCACAACACGGATCACAAGCAATACGTCAAAGTAAAAAGTATATTAGATATCAGTCAGGTAAAGGTATCATGTATACAACGGGTGCGTTATTTGCTCCAAGTTATGATATAGCAAGTGCAACTTCAAATGGTACTGAAGTAGGTAGTACAATTACTGTTACTTGTGATGATAATGATCACGGTATGCAAGTTGGCGGTAAAGTAAGATTAATTGGTGTTGAAACAGAAGGCTACAACGGTAACTATACTGTTACACAGGTAGTAAATGAAAGAACATTCCAAGTATTAGGTACTAGACGTTTAGGAAGTATTACTGCAACATTAGGTTTTGCGGCACAGGTTGCTGTAACAGGATGGCATGGTGCAACTGTACGTTCGGGTATCTTTGATGACCAAAACGGAATTTATTGGGAGTACGATGGCTCTAATATTACAGTAGCACAGCGTACAAGTACAAAACAGATTGCAGGTACTATTGCAGTAAGCCCAGACAGTAATTTAGTTACTGGTAATGGTACAAAGTTTAGAGATCAATTAAAAGCAGGTGATAGAATTGTTATAAGAGGAATGACACACGTTGTTTCACATGTAACATCACAAACATCTATGTCAGTCACACCAGACTATAGAGGTGTAAATGAAGTTTATGCCGCAAAAGTATGTTTGGTTACAGACAAAAAAGTTAAACAAGATGAATTCAACTTAGATAGATTAGACGGTACAGGACCAAGTGGATATAACATTGATATTGCATACATGCAGATGATTGGTATACAGTACAGTTGGTATGGTGCTGGTTTTATTGATTGGATGCTACGTGGTAGTGACGGTAACTTTGTGTTTGCACATAGAATGCGTAACTCAAACGTTAACACAGAAGCATTTATGAGATCAGGTAACTTGCCTGTACGTTATGAAGTAACTAACGAAGGACCAGGTGCAAAACTTTCTGCGAACATGTCAGATAATACTGCGTTTGTTCCATTAGATGATGCACGTTTCTTTCCAACAAGCGGAACAGTTTATATTGACAATGAGCTAATAGCATTTAGTAGTGTTGATTATGCAAATAATAGACTAACAGGATTAACAAGAGCAGTAAGTATGTTTAACTTCCAAGCTGGTGCTCAAAGACAGTACACAGCAGGTCCTGCAACAACACATGATGTAAAAACAGGTGTAGTACTTGTAAGTAATACTATAACACCACTTATATCACACTGGGGTTCAGCGTTTATTACAGATGGTAATTTTGATGAAGATAGAGGTTACATTTTCTCTTACACAGAAACAGGACTTAATATTAGTACAACAAGACAAACAGCATTCTTGCTACGTCTAGCACCTAGTGTTAGTAATGCTATTGTTGGAGACTTAGGTGATAGAGAACTACTAAACAGAGCTCAGTTGCTTATGCAGTCTATGGAGATTACATCAGACGGTGAAGATGGCAGTGCAAATAAAATTTTAGGTGGTATAGTTGTTGAAGGTATTCTAAATCCACAAAACTATCCATTGAATCCAGCAGACGTTGGTTGGCAGGGATTGTCAGGACTAGCACAAGGTGGACAGCCTAGTTTTGCTCAAGTTGCTTCAGGTGGTTCTGTTGTATGGAACAGTGGTGACACAAGTACAACTGCTACAGCAACAATTATTCCAAGAACACAAGTAAACGCACAGATGAACACATTCCAGGCTAATAGACGTAGAAACTATGCGTACTTCTATCCTAGCTTCTTAGATAAAAACTTAGAAGTTGGTAGTGAAGTTGACGATTCAAAATTCTCAAGCGGAACTACAATTACACAGATTACAAACTACAACAGTTATGTATTTGTAAGATTTAGTTCTACTTCTACAAGTAACTTAGCAGATAACCAAAACGTAACATTTGCTTTTGGTGGCGACAGTGAAAACAGAAACTTTGCATTGTTTACACAAGCAAGTTGGGAAGCGGCAGGAGCAAAAGCAGGTACAGAGCTAGATACTCCACCAACTGACCAAGGCGATATTTCATTCCCTTCAGGTACATATGTATCAGCAGTTGAAGGACCACTAACATTTGGTGATCCAGATGTTCCAGGCGAATTTGTAATTTACTATAAAGTATCATTCAATAATGCGGCAACAGGTACTGTACAACCAGGAGATGCTTTTAACTTTATCTTTAGACAACCTCCGTATGCACAGCCAGGTGAAACAGTATTTTCATTTATTGCTACACCGGGTGAACGTTCAAATCTAGATTTGGCAACATTGAAAGAACTTACAAATACTACACTAGGTGGTAGAGGTACTTTCCCTAATGGACCAGATGTCCTAGCAGTAAACGTTTATAAAACGTCAGGTGCGGCAGTTAACGCTAATATTATTATTAAGTGGGGTGAAGCTCAGGCTTAATCTTCAGTAGGAGTTTCTACTACGTCAGTTTCCACAGACTGTGAATCTCCTCTTACTATTCTATAATTGTCTTCTACACTGTCAGCAGTGCTTACTTCTGTAACACTACTACCTGCTTCCATTGCGATTAATTGATGTGGCTGTAATGGAGGATTATGCCATGTATCGCCTTCTTTTAGTTCTTTCTCATGAAGTGTAGCATCTTTTGTATCAATCCATTTAAGTAAAAAACGTCCGTTATTTACAAACCATGTTTCGTCTTTTTCTTTGTGAAAGTGTAGGCTAAATTTACTTCCTACTTTTTCAAAAACCATTATTTTGCCACAGTACTTGTCGTTAGTTGCCCAAATTAATTCAAAGCCCCAACCTTTATCGATTTTACCTTTTAATTGTGTCATTGTTCTTTCCTAAAAAATAATGAGATACTAAATCTCCATTTGTTAACTATTGGTGCTCTAATACTATGTGGTATTTCACCATCAAACCAAATAGCTCTATTAGGTTTAGGTGTACAAGCAAATTCAATTTCTTTTCCGTTTTCTTTGTCAAAAAATAGGGTCTCTCCTCCCCATTCTTGATTCCATGTTTCGTTAAGATATAATAAAAATACATTTGTATCTTTATGTGTATGACTGTAATGCACACTGCCTATATTGTCACAATTAACTATTGCAAAGTCAAAAAGTGTCGGCTTTATAAATTTTTTATATCTGTCATGTGTTAAGTGTTGTAGTATTTTAAGTTCGTTTAATGCTTCTAAATCTAGTCTACTATGTAGATAAACTTCATCAGTAGTACGTCTATCACGCCATCCAAATTTAAATGGTGTCTGCTCCATGACAGCAACCTGAGCATGTTCAAAACTATTGAAATCTAATACATTATCAAACACTTGTATCATTTAAATATTCCTCTACTGACCAAAACTTAGGTAATTCTATATGCTCTTTTATTTTTGTCATATCAGCTTCTGTAAACACTTGGTATTGTGGACGTAGTGTTATTGGCATAGGTTCGTGTATAACTCTTGCGTTATATTTTTTAGCAACAACTTGTGCAGTATCTTCAAGATTAACTGCTTTACCTGTACCACAATTAAATATTCCACTTACATCTTTTTCCATCATTGCTTCGTGTATTTTACAAACATCATATACACAAATTAAATCTCTATTGAAACAATCACTATCTTCAAACACTATAATACATCCATTACGTGTTGCTTGATCCTGCCATTTACTAATCATACTCATTTGATGTTGTTTATGTCCTTCACCCGGACCATATACATTTGTGTATCTAAATCCTTGAATTATTGTTTGAAAATTTTCTACTCCAACATCTCTAATACTTTTATCAATTAAATATTTGCTCCAAGCATAAGGTGTTTGAGGCAGGCATTTTGAGTCTTCTCTAAAGCCGTCCATACCAGGACCATAAACTGCACTACTACTTGCATATTGTAAATTTACACCATATTGATCGCAAACTTGTATTAATCTACTTGTAAATTCAAAATTTTGTGCCCAAACTTTGTCTACATCTTTTTCTGTTGTATCACTTATAGCACCTAGATGAATTACCCAATCATATCTAGTTACATCAGGTATTATATTAGGTACCCAATCAAAACCGTCAACTTTATGTCCTTTACCTAAAAAATAATGGACTATATTTTGTCCTATAAATCCTCTATGACCCGTTACTAGTATCTTCATTTATTCTTCCAATTGTATAACTTGAACTGTAGCCTTCTACAGTAGGAAACAGTCTTACTTCTGCTAAGTCATGTCCTACAACTTCTTCTACAGTATAATCACCGCCTTTTACTATGTACTTAGGCTTGATTTGTTTTATTATATTATACGGTGTTTCTTCATCAAATACAACCACTTTTTTGATAAAAGGCAAAGAAAACAGTGTTTCATATCTTGTTTTCTCATCATTGTATGGTCTAGTTGCACCTTTTAATTTTTTTACACTTTTATCACTGTTTAATCCTACAACAAGTTCATGTCCTAGAGATGATGCATACTTTAATAGCTCAATATGTCCTTTGTGTATTATATCAAAACAGCCATTTGTAAACACTATTGTATGTTCAACATCTTGTTTTGTTAAAATGTAAGTACCACTATGCTTTACACTTTCAGTTGATCCTTTGACAGCAACTTTTAAGCAAGTTTCATAATCATAACCTTGTGTTAGTGCATATACAAAGCCTGCTAGGAAACAATCTCCTGCACCTGTAACATCTGAAACTTCAACATTATCTACTTCTACTTCATAGTTTTTACCATCAATATTAGCAATTACTTCTTCGCCTGCATTAGTAGTAATAATGTTACCTTGCCATTCATCAAAACCTAAATCATGAAATTCATTGTAGTTAGGTTTCACTAGCCAAGCGTTCTCATAGAACCAAGCATTTTCTTTTGGATCAACAATTACTTTGCAATTATACTTGTTAATATGTTTAATAATGTCTTTTGCTTCATCTAATACGCCTTTGTTATAATCACTTAACACAACATAATCATATTGAGAAAAATCTGTTTCTTGGACTTGTTTTAGTACATCCATTCCATTTGCTGGCTTGTCGTCGTCTATACGTGTAATGTAATGTCCATCACACATTATTCTTGTTTTGACACTAACTTGTCCTTGAGTTTCGAACATAGTTACATCTACACCCAAACTTTTTAGATTTTCATAAACAAGTCCTGCACCGCCTTTTGTTTCTTTTTCTTCTATATAAGTTATTACAGGAACAGGTGCTTCTGGACTTATCCGACTTGAAGTGCCGTAAATATATTTGTCGATGATGACATCACCGATTACTAAAACTTTATTCATCTTTTTCTAATATCTGTATTAAGTCAAAAACTGTTTGTAATTTTGTAATATTTTGTTTACTTTGTAGAGTATTACGTAAACCTAAGTGTAAAGGCTTTGGCCACTTACCAAAACTTACCCAAGCGTATCCATCATGCTCATCATTAAGTGTTGGAATGAATTCTTTCTTTACTACGCAAAGGTATGTGTGAAAATTGAATCTTTCATCATTAGAAACAAAAGTTTCTAAAGGTATTGATTTGATAATTTCTGGATCAAAACCAAGTTCTTCGTTTATTTCACGTTGAAGTGTCTTCCAAGGTGTCTCAGCTGTTTTACCCTTGCCACCTACAAGGCCCCAAACGTTATTTTGTTTTGTTTTTGTTCTGTGGAGCATCAAGAAACGTTTTGTTTCTAATGAATATAATAGGGCTCCACTGCATGATATATCCGGCATGCAAGTACTTATTTTACAGTACTATACGCCAGCTTCCGTTTTGGTATTCGCCTTCGAAGCTCAATACCCATTCAGCATCTACATATTTGTACTGTACACCTGTGTTTAGATTGGTTGTATATACAATATTGTCTGTAGCATTTGCACTAGCATCAAATATGATTTCCCATGCAGTACCTGTCCATTCAATAATATCATTAGCACCAGCTATAAAATCAGTGCCGTTTGCGTTTTTCCAAGCAGTTGGACCTATTGATAAACCTAAGTTTGTTTGATTTTGGTTACCTATATCATCAAGTATTAATAGACGTATACCCACTGCTTTATCTTGTGTAGGATTAAATTTTTGTGGATCAATAATAAAATCTACAGTGCCAGCAGTTTTAGTAGGACCTTCTATAATTGTATTGCTTGGTATAGTATCACTATCCCAATTAACTATCAACTGTGTTGGATCAGTTGCATTAATAGCAACTGTACCATTAACACTAGAAGCCATGTCAGTGCGTTTCAATTGTAGTTGAGATACACCAGCATTATATTTGCCAGGCATTGCTTTGAAGAATTGTTCCCATTCTTCTACTCCAGTATTTCCATTTTGTCCTAGCGTTGCTGTAGTGCCTAACACAATTAAATCATAATTTTTGTAAGTTGTAGACACAACTGATTCATTACCCGCTTTTTGTAATGTGCTTGGAGATTTTTTACCTTTAGCAGTTTCTTTCATACTAGTTTCTGCTTCTAGTCCTTGCTTATCATTGTACGCACCTAAGGACGGACCATCATTGCCTAAACTAATTGTACCATTGCTTTCATCAAATATACTCATAACAATGTTTGTTATAACACCCATCTTCTTGACTTTAACAGGAGGTGCTAGATATATTGGTGTTGAAAACACAAGTGAACCAACATCTATTTCTGATTCAGTTCCAACTGGTATACTTCTACTACTAAATGTAACACTATCTAAATTTACAACTGTTAAACTAGTCCAGTCAATGTAATTGTCAGTAGTTTGTATTTCTAAACTAGGGTTGAACAGCATTAATATCTGTTCCATAATTTGTAATTTTTGATCTGTATTAGTTGACCAAATATCACACTTGACAGTTAAATTATATGGTGTTGGCATTAAGCGTTCAACTGTATAATTCTTACCTTGTGTGTTTAAATATTCAGCAGACTCGCTATCGAAAGCACGTTCTCTAATGTGTACTTTACTTGTATAAGTTGGATCAGCAGTGCGATCCCTGTCTATTGCTAGGTCTTGTATGTAAACACCAATACGTGGTGCACTTGGTATTTTGTTCTCGCTATTGTCTCTAATGATACTAGCAACTTGTCTAGTTATATCACCATACATTGTAGGAACTTGTGTAAGTTTACCGTCCCCATCTTTATAAGAAAAATTACTCATTAGTCTAATTATTTGAGTAAGATATCTTCTAATTTGTCCGTCGTAAAAATGTTGCATTAATTATCTGCCTTTGGTTTAAGTGCTTTACTTAAACTTTGTCTTTCTTCAACTGTTTCGCCACCAATGGTAGATGATGCAGTATTATTAATAAATCCTGTTTTTTGTGTTTGTCTTGTATCTGAATTTGTCATAGACATTCTAACGTTATCTTCCATTTTCACCCAACGTTGACTATCGTATCTAAATAATCTATTTGGCATGTAATCAGTCCTTAAAAAATAATCTCCTTCAACGCTTTGTGTAGGAAAACTTATGCCATGTCCAAATGCTTCTCCGTTTGGTGCTATACCATCACCAATTAAATATCCTTTGTAACCTTCACGTTCAGGTGTTTGATCTAATCTACTTGCATCAAAACTTGCACCTGCATGACTAGCATCTATTTCATTTGTATCAACTGTTGCTAATTCAGGCTTTCCTGTATCGTCAACTTGCAATGTATATAAGTGCTGTGTATTGTAGCCCGATTTCGGTGCGTCGGCTTCAGCTTGTGCAATAACAGCATTATTAATTTGCATTTCTTTTTCATATGTACTAAGCACATCACGAAGTGTTTTATCACTTCCTTCTTCACTAGGCAAGTCTAGTATCTCTTTATATTCTTGACTATCAACTATTTGTTTAAGTTTAAGCCTATATAAATGTGGATACCAAGTAGGAGAAAAACCTTCACTTGCTCTATTGATGTCTTCTACTACATAAAATCTTTTGAGTGCTACATTAAAATCATTAGCCGCATACTCATCTTTCATGTGGGGTAATTCAATTACATCACCTGGCATTATTTTTCTACCAATAGTTTTTACACTATAATTGATTGGCACTGTCATAAACAGTGTGTCATTTTGTAGAAATAAGCCAAATGCACTTAGATCAAAATCAACATCTTGCACATTATAGATACCACGCAATGTATATACATCTGGATCATATTTTCTATCTCTATTTTCAAGAAATATCATATCCTGTATGTTTGTTTCTTTCACAGCGTCATATCTAGGCGCTCCTGCTGTAGCGTCTGCTTCGTCTGGGTTTTTAGGCCCTAAATACTTGTGCAAGAATACGTCTGTACCCCCTACTGTAAACATTTCTGTTATAGTTTTGTCTAGGAAGTTGTAATCCTTGCCTTTTTCTGGTTTATATAAAGATAGTCTTGGCATAAACATATTTATCGTAACGATAAATACTATATCAAAAGGAATAGCTATGGCCGACTTAAAAACACAGAAAAAAGAGATATTTGACTACGTTGAAGCCTTTCTAGGCGGAGGCATGATTGATGTAGAACTAGATCCAGTGCATTATGAAACAGCATTAACAAAAGCACTGACTAAATTCAGACAGCGTAGTGATAATTCAGTAGAAGAATCATATCTTTTTCTTCCAACAGTAATAGATCAAAACGAATATACATTACCAAATGAAGTAATTGAAGTTAGAAAAATATTTCGTAGATCTATTGGATCACGTACAGGTGGAGGCGACGGCGGAACACTTTTTGAACCTTTCAACTTAGCATATACAAATACATATTTGCTTGCAAGTAGTAACACAGGCGGCTTAGCAACCTATAATGCTTTTGCTAGTTACCAAGAACTTGTAGGAAGAATGTTTGGGTCATTTATTGAATTCAATTGGAATAGCACAACAAAAAAACTTACTATGTTACAAAGACCTAGAGCAGAAGAAGAGCTACTTCTTTATGCATACAACTATAGACCAGACAGTGAATTGTTGAAAGATTATCTAGCAATACAGTGGATAAAAGATTACACACTTGCAGGTTGTAAGTTTATGCTAGGCGAAGCTCGTAGTAAATTTGCTACTATTGCAGGCCCACAAGGCGGATCTGCTCTTAATGGTGATGCACTCAAAGCAGAAGCACAAGCAGAGATGGAAAAACTAGAAGCTGACGTAGCACTAGCAGTTCCAGGCGGTGTAGGCTACGGATTCACAATCGGCTAAAAAGTACTTGACATTTAGATAAATTTCTTATATAATATTAATTCTACAGTGGAGTTACGTATGATTATAGGAATTTGTGGTTTAATAGGTAGTGGTAAAGGAACAGTAGCGGATATACTAGTTGAACACTACGGCTACAAAAAATTATCATTTGCAGACAAATTAAAAGACGGTGTTGCCAACGTATTTGGTTGGGACAGGGAAATGCTTGAAGGCGATTCAGATAAGAGTCGTGTTTGGCGTGAACGCAAAGACGAATTTTGGACAGCAGAAACAGGCACTGTAGTTACTCCTAGATTAGTATTACAATTATTTGGTACAGAATGTATGCGTAACGGATTCTATGACGGAATATGGGTAAGTCTTGTTAAGAAACACATTATTGATAACCCAGGGAACTATGTTATTCCTGATGTACGTTTTGACAATGAAGCAAATATGATTAAAAGCATACATGGAGAAGTATGGCGTGTAAGACGTGGTGCAGATCCTGTATGGTTTAGAATGTATCAAGATATTGGTGTTGAACCTAAAGATGTACACCCTTCAGAATGGAAATGGGCAAACGTTGATTTCAACAATGTTATAGATAATAATGGAACTATTGAACAACTTAAAAGTCTGGTACAAGGTCACCTTGCTTCCAGCGAACGCCTTCACGCTGAAGCACCCTCTGGCAATTAGCACATATAGTTTTAAGATTACTGTGCCTACAATTATTTAAATCGCCATCTATATGAAACACATCTAGTTGTTTTTGATCAATTGCCTTAAATCCACATTTTTCACAACGCTGTTCTTTATTATAACCTGCTTGACGCCATCTAGGTATACCATATTTTAGTTTACCATGATGTAAACATACTTCGCATTGTCTACGATAGTATGTCTTCTTTCCTTTTTTATAGTTTACAGCGGCCGGTCTAAAACCGCATTGGCATAATGGTCTCATATATGTATTTACGTAAAAGGTGCCCTTTTTACCCCCTTTTCTTAGGCATATAAACGTACATTTTGTTTGAGAATGTATAAATACATATAATAACAAAATGCGTACAGGAGAAATAAAATGGCATTAGTATCACCAGGTGTACAGGTTAGTGTAATAGACGAAAGTTTCTACACCCCTGCAGAGCCGGGAACAGTTCCAATGATCTTTGTAGTATCTGGACAAGACAAAACAAACGGTGCAGGGACAGGCACTGCTACAGCGACTACAAAAGCGAATGCTGGAAAACCTTTCTTGGTTACTTCACAGCGTGAGCTAACAGATTTATTTGGCGACCCTAGCTTTCAAATTGATTCAAATAACAATCCAGTTCATGGCGGAGAGCTTAATGAATATGGACTACAAGCGGCTTACTCATATTTAGGTGTAGCAAGCAGAGCGTTTGTTGTAAGAGCAGATGTCGACACAGGACAGTTAAATCCATCAGCGGATGCACCAAGTGCAAATCCAGCAGACGGAACATACTGGTTAGACACACAAATTTCGAGATTTGGTTTATTCCAATGGAATGGTAACGCTATTACAACTACAGGCGGACAAACATTTACAAACGTAGTACCTACAGTAATTACTGATAAATCAAAACTAGTAGGCGGCGATGTAACTGGCGATCCAAAACCAAGCGTAGGTGCAATAGGCGATTATGTACTAGTAGCAACTACAACATGGAATAGACTTTACTACAAAAACGGCGACAATGCATGGGTAAAAGTAGGTTCTGCGGCTTGGAAAAATAGTTGGGAAACAATACAAGGTAGTGTTGCATCCAACGCGGCAAGTTTCAATCAAAGCGATTCAATTACGCTAAACGGCGAAACAATTACGTTTAGTGATGCAAGTCCAACATTAACAAATATAATTGGATACATCAATGCAGTTACAAACACAACAGGTGTAACAGCAAAAATTGAAGATAACAAATTAACATTGTACAGCAATGGCTCTTATGAGAAAACAGGTACACTAGCAAACATAGATATCGGTAATGGTACTGGTACTCCGTTAGCTACTTTAGGTATCACAGCAGGTGAATATTTTGCACCAGCACTAAGCATTGCACCTCATACTAGTGTTCCAGAGTTTAAAACTACAGACACTAAAACAAGACCAACTGGGTCAGTATGGTTCAAAACTACAGATCCAAACTTAGGTGCTAAAGTAAGAGTTAAGGTATGGAATGATACTACTAAATTATGGGTAGACTCTCCAGTTCCTATGTATGCTGACAACAACGTTGCATTAAACACAATGGACAAAACAGGTGGTGGACAAAACTTAGCAGTTGGTACTCTGTACGCTCAAACCAACATAAGTGAAGATTCAACTAACTTGTTTGACTTCAAAATTTATAGAAGAACAAGTGCAGGTCCAACTACAATTACAAGTTCGGCTGTGACTGCTGGCATGTTTGGCGCTGGTGCACATCAATTTGGAATTGCAGAAACTGTAATAGCAAGTTCATCTTTAAGTGCAACTAAAACAGTTAACGTAACATTAGACGGTACAACGGGTGATGCAGAAACTATCGCTGAGGGCATTAACGGCGCTGGTTTAGTAAATGTAAGTGCAAGTGTTGACGCACAAAACAGAGTTGTAATTGCACACGCAAAAGCAGGTGACTTTAGATTAATTAACACAGCAAGTTTCTTAACAACATTAGGATTCAGTGCATTTGTTGATAGTAATTCAGGTACACCTAACTTATATGCGGCACCATCAGGTGACAGTACATTTGACTTTGTAGCAAGTAACTGGAAAGTATTAAGTTACACAGCATCAGAAGATGCTCCAAATGCACTAGCTACAAACGGCACACTTTGGTACAATTCAATTGTTGACGAAGTGGACATTATGATCCACAACGGTAGCACATGGGTTGGATACCAAGACGCAACAAGTCCAGTATACAATGCAGATGCGGCACAAAAAACAGATCCAGCAGGACCAATTGTTTCTGCTACTGAGCCAACTAAACAATCAGATGGAACAGATCTAAAAACAGGTGACCTTTGGATTGATACAGCAGACATTGAAAACTATCCAACAATCTACAAGTACAATGCTTCTACAGCAAAATGGAACTTAGTAGACAAAGGCGATCAAACAACAGAAGACGGCATATTATTTGCTGATGCACGTTACGGCACAACAGGTGCTAACAGCGGTACAGCGGCAACTATTGCAGACTTAATGGCTAGCAACTTCTTAGATTTTGATGCTCCAGATCCAGCACTATATCCAAAAGGTATGTTGCTATGGAACTTACGTAGAAGCGGATTCAACGTTAAGAAATTTGTACGTAACTACATTAACACTGCAAATGATAACGAACGCTTTAACGATGAGTCAATGGATGCATACTACACACATCGTTGGGTAACAGAATCAGCTAACCAAGAAGACGGTTCAGGTACATTTGGACGTAAAGCACAACGTAAAGTTGTTGTACAAGCACTACAAGCACTTGTTAACAGCAACCAAGACATTAGAGACGATGAGTCTAGACTGTTTAACGTAATGGCTACTCCAAACTATCCAGAACTAATTGGTGAAATGATTGCACTAAACAATGATAGAGGCTTAACAGCATTTATCGTAGGTGACAGTCCAATGAGACTAACACCAGATGCAACAACAATTAACGAATGGGGTAACAATGTTAACCTTGCAGTTGAAGATAATGACAATGGTCTAGTAAGTAGAGATGAATACTTAGGTGTATTTTATCCTAGCTTGTTTACTAGTGATAACGCAGGTAACAACGTAGTTGTTCCAGCTTCACATGGTATACTAAGAACACTAGCACTAAGTGATCAAGTATCGTTTCCATGGTTTGCACCAGCAGGTACAAGACGTGGTGGCATTTCAAATGCAAGTGCGGCAGGTTACATTGACAGTGAAGGCGAATTTGTAAGTGTAGCGTTGAACGAAGGTCAACGTGATACATTATATTCACTAAACATTAACCCAATCACGTTCTTAACAGGTGCAGGACTTGTTAACTTTGGACAGAAAACTAGAGCAAGAAATGCAAGTGCGTTAGATAGAATTAACGTAGCAAGACTTGTAATATTCCTACGTTCACAGTTAAACAAACTTGCTAAACCGTTCATCTTTGAGCCAAATGATAAGATCACACGTGATGAGATGAAACAGCAAGTAGATGCACTACTATTAGAATTAGTCGGACAAAGAGCACTTTATGACTTCCTAGTTGTGTGTGATGAATCAAACAACACACCAAATAGAATTGATCGTAATGAGTTGCATGTAGATATAGCAATAGAACCTGTGAAAGCAGTTGAGTTTATTTACATACCGCTACGCTTGAAAAATACCGGCGAAATAGCAGGTCTATAAGTTGATAAATATATATAACAGGAGCATATAACATGGCAATTTCAACACTCTCAAAACTAACTGTGCCTTTGGATAGCAACGCTTCTGCATCCAACCAAGGCCTGTTGATGCCGAAATTACAATATCGCTTTAGAGTATTTCTAGAGGGATTTGGAGTTTCTACACCGACAACAGAACTAACGAAGCAAGTACAAGATGTAACAAGACCTAACTTGTCATTTGAAAACATGACATTGGACGTTTACAACTCAAAAGTTTACTATGCAGGTAAACATACTTGGGAAGCAATTACATTAACACTACGTGATGATGTAAGTAATAACGTGCAAAAACAAGTTGGTGAACAACTACAGAAACAGTTTGATTTCTTTGAACAGTCTTCTGCGGCATCTGGTACTGACTACAAATTTGTTACAAGAATCGAAATCACAGATGGTGGTAACGGTGCAAATGCAGTAGGTGTACTTGAAACATTTGAACTATACGGATGTTTCATTGAAAGTGCAAACTACAACACACTAGCTTACAGTTCATCTGAACCAGTAACAGTACAATTAAGTATTAGATACGATAACGCTATCCAATCACCACAAGGAACAGGTATTGGTACAGCAGTTGGTAGAACAGTTAATAGTCTAGCAACTGGTGCTGGCGGTCTATAAAAATTAGAGAGTGTTTAACAATATTAAAGGGAGCTACGGCTCCCTTTTTTATTATCTGCGTACTTAATATCAAAGGATAAATATTAGTATGGCAAGTAATAGATCCTTTTTAGATAACGTAATTTCAGGTGCTAGTAACCCTAAAGGTAACTTAGCAGATTTTCAACATGCAAGTCGTTTGTATGTAGGTGACAGTTTTAGACTTGCGCCTAAACAAAAATTCCTTTATCATGTTACGTTCAATATAAATCCTTTCGCAAGTTCAGTAATACCGCAACTTACGCAAAAGCATCAAAACGAATTAAACATGCTTGTAAAAGCAGTTGACTTACCACGTTTTAGTGTAGAAACAGATGTAAAACATCAGTACAATAAAAAGAAAGTTGTACAAAAAAGATTAGACTATGATCCAGTAAGTGTTACATTCCATGATGATAACTTTGGCGTTACTACAGCAATGTGGGAAGCATACTATAGATATTATTTTAAAGATGGTAATTATGCAGAAGTAGACAGTGCAGGTAATCCTATAGGAAATGTAAAAGGATTTAGACAACCATCAGATTTTATTGCACCATTTAATAGAGGCAATGCATTTGGTGGAGAAGGTTTTAACAAATTTAGATATGGTTTTGATAACGATAGTTTAGAACCGTTTTTTAGAAGTATCATCATTTATCAACTATCAAGAAAACGTTATACAGCATTTACTCTTGTAAATCCAATTATAAGTAAATGGCAACATGATAGTATGGATCAAGCAGTTAGTGACTTTGTTCAAAGTACAATGACATTAGATTATGAAACTGTATTTTATACTAGAGGTCCAGTAAGTGAAGGATCAGCACCTAAAGGATTTGCACAAGAACATTACGATACTACTCCAAGTCCTAACTCATTAGCAGGTGGAGGTACTACTAGTGTATTTGGTACTGGTGGTGTATTAGCAGGTGGTGCAGATGTTTTAGATGACATTGTGTCAGGAGATGCGTTTGCAAACCCTGGTGCATTATTAGGAACTGTTTTAAAAGCAAACAATACAATAACAAATGCAAAAGCAATAGGCAAAGGCGGCCTGCGTCAAGAAGGATTTGGCATACTAAAAGATGCTATCGGAAAAGTAGGTGGTGTAGATGTTAGTGGTGTAAGTAATAGTGTATTTCCAAAAGCAGGTGGATTTGGAAGTTTAAAAGATATTGCTATTGCAGGAGCAGTAGTAGGTGGAGCATCACTTTTACAAGGTAAGAGTTTATCTGATATAACTAACACTATAACAAGTACTCCTAATGCATCAAGTGCTTTAGCAAAGGCTACTACATTTATGAAAGATCATTTATCAAATGGAGGCAATCCAACGCCACAGGATATTGAAAGTGCTTATGATTCATTATCAGATGATGCAAAAAGTTCTGCAAATGATGCCGCAATAAATGCGTTAAAAAGTATAAGGTAAAACAATGACTGAACCATTAAAATTAAATCTTCCTAAAGAAGTTGAAAAAGATAGTGCAGATCAAACAAAAAGATTCTTCAATACATATTTTAATGCGCCGCTATCTTTTAGTGCAAACGAAGTCGACGCAGTTTTAGGTTTTTTTGAATCTAGAGACTTTGAAAAATCTGCCGCACAAAGTATTTCTACTGTACTAATGCAACAAGCAAAAATAGATGGTGTAAAAGTATTTGAATTATTAGATACTTTAAAAGGACTAAACTCAATACAGTTAAGTAATGTTGTAACAGAAATAATGAATTACAACAGAGAAAAGATCAGCACTATTGGATATAAGATTGACGAAGTTGCTGACAGAACAGAAGCAAGAAATATTTTATACTAATGGGCCGTTTTGCACAAGGAAAATTCGCACCAAAATACCCAGACAAATATGTAGGAACAAAATCTCCAACATATAGATCTAGCTGGGAATTTGCTTTCATGAAATTTTGTGACGAAAGTCCTAGCATTGCAAGATGGGCTAGTGAAGCAGTAAAGATACCTTATAGAAATCCTTTTACAGGCAAACATACAATATATGTGCCTGATTTTTTTATACAGTATACTGATCAAAAAGGTAAAAATAAAGTAGAAATTATCGAAGTAAAACCTGACAATCAAGCAACAAGAGAAAGTTTAGGTAACAGTAGAGCTAATCAAGCTCATTATGTTTTAAACCAAGCCAAATGGGAAGCCGCAAGATCGTGGTGTAAGGGTAAAGGTATATTCTTCCGTATTATAACAGAGAAAGACATCTTTCATCAAGGTAAGCGTAAGTAATTAAGGCTAAATATATATAACATTAAGTGAGTATATAATGACTAAGAAATTAGAAGAACTTCTAGATCTACCAGATAGTAAACAAATACTAAAGGAAGCAAAAGAAGAAAATAAACCAAATACTGATGTAGTTGCTGATCAAGATGCTACATTTAGAGATATCGCCGAGTTTGATAAGATAGCGGCCGCACTTCCAGCTGTCAAAGGACTAGGCGAAATGGCCGATAAAGAATTAAATGAAGTAGGTAGTAAAGCAATGGAAGCCTATGAAGATTTAATGGATTTAGGCATGAATGTTGAAAGTCGCTATAGTGGCAGAGTTTTTGAAGTAGCGGGCAGTATGCTTAAAACAGCATTAGATGCCAAAGTTGCTAAAATGGATAAAAAGCTCAAAATGATTGATTTGCAACTAAAAAAACAAAAACTAGACAAAGATGAGTTAGATGATGGTGGTATAGTCAACGGAGAAGGCTATGTAGTAACTGATCGCAACAGCCTCTTAGAGAAGTTAAAAGGTCTAGATAAAGATAAATAACATAAGTGCTAAGGAATATAACATGTTACTAGAACAATACATACAACAAGCGAAGAAAATATACGAATTTAAAATTGGTGTAGCAGGTGAACAATCTGATGATTTTACAGATAAGTTAGAATCTTGCCTACAAAAATACGGCTTACTTAAATTAAGCCCAGGCAAAAAAACACCACTACAAGAACGTCCTTTAGATTTTCCAAATTTAAAGAATGAAAGAGTAACATATTTCGAAGCAGAATTAGAATATCCAACTACATCACAAGTATTAAAAGATTACATTGCAAACTGTTGTGATTGTCAAGAAGGTATGGTACTTGTAAGAAACGCAAATGACATGCAAGAATTATACCAAGAAGAATTGGATGGACAAAAAGTTTACCAAAGTAAACTTGAAACAGAAGAAATGGAATCCGCAGATCCCAAAGCACAGGATCATGTTGGAGGCAACAGAGTAATGTCGTTATTAGCTGAATTAGAAAAAGCACGTACAGACCGTGAAATTGATCCAGTGAAAGGCACACCAAAAGGTGAACAATCTGACATTGCTGAAGGTGGCAACAATAAGAGTGCAATAGGGAGTTAATTATGGAAATGAAAGATTTATTATCTAAAATGGAGGCACTTCAAAACGAAGCACACATACCAAGTATGCCAACAGCAGGTGCTCCTATGCCAAAACAAGAAGGCACACCTGTAAGCATGAACGTTAGTTTAAATGCATCAGGTAAAGACAATGTAGAAGACTTAATGGACATTGTTAAGAATGCAAACATAAGTGGCGATAGCGAGCCAAGTATGCCTGCAGGTCCAATGCGTATGGACATAGACAAATTTAGAGACATCGTTGATGGACCAAAACCAGATATGGATATGAAACCAGATATGGACATGGAACCAAAAATGGGTGGCTGTGGTGAAGATGTTGATGAAGCAGAATGGGACAATTCACCAGATGAAGAATATAAAGACACAAAGTATATGACACAAGATTTAGCAGGTGGACTAAACGGACCAAAACCACGTAAGGCGTTGAGAGTCAAAGATCCAGCTCTAGAAGATATTAAGGCAGAACTTTGGAAGTCTTTACAAGAAAAAAAGGCAAAGCCAGACTACATAGACATTGATAAAGATGGCAATAAAAAAGAGCCTATGAAAAAGGCTGTTAAAGACAAAGAAGAAAAAGCAAAAAAATAATAACCCCCAGTAAATTCAATAGGGCCTCCGGGCCCTATTTTTTTCAATAAATATTACTATGTTAAATGTAGTAGATATGATAAAAGAAGGTGGTATCTATATTAACCACAATTTTCTTCCAACCGATGTTTTTGAAGAACTTCAAAAAAAATTAGAGACTTACGAATATGATGCCATATATCAACCATATGGAGTATATTACGGTAATAGATTACAAGCGTTTCCGTGTTATGAAACAAAACACATACATGAATTTGATAAAGAAACTAGTACTATGTTAGAACAAAGTGTACAAAATATAATTGGACAACCTTTAATAAACTTTCATGCATTTGCTAGATACAGTCTAACTGAGGAAGTATTGAAATCAAAAAAGAATTCAAGATATCATCATCCGCATGTTGATAATACAGATGCCGCGGGTGTGTTATATTTTGATCAAACATCAACTGGTGGAACAGCATTTTATAGAACCCAATGGGAAAATGAACCTGATATGGAAGTAGGAGCATGTCCGAATAGAATGGTTTGTTATAGCGGTAGAATGTTACACAGTCCTAGCAACGACTTTTCATTCGATAAGCGAACAACAGTATCATTCTTTTTTGATTTTGAGAATTATGAGTAAAAGTTTAGACGGTGTATTAACCAAAAAAGCAAATAAAAAAGAAACTTACAATGAACTACAAGTTCAGGAACTCATGTCATGTACAGATCCCGAAAAAGGTTACTTGTATTTTGCAGAACACTTCGCATATATTCAACACCCTGTACAAGGTAAATTATTATTTGATCCTTATGAATACCAATTAGGATTAATGCACAGTTATCACAGTTATAGATTTAATATTAATATGATGCCAAGACAAACAGGTAAAACTACCTGTGCGGCAATTTACTTAACTTGGTATGCTATGTTTGTTCCGGATCAAACTATTCTAATTGCGGCACACAAATATACAGGTGCCCAAGAAATTATGCAACGTATTAGATACTGTTATGAAATGTGTCCTGATCATATTAGAGCTGGAGTTGTAAACTATAACAAAGGCTCAATCGAATTTGAAAACGGAAGTAGAATTGTTAGTGCTACAACTACAGGGAATACAGGACGTGGTATGAGTATTTCTTTACTATATTGTGATGAGTTTGCATTTGTGCAACCTAATATAGCAGATGAATTTTGGACATCAATATCACCTACATTAGCAACAGGTGGTCGTGCTATTCTTACAAGTACACCAAACTCAGATGAAGATACTTTTGCTACTATATGGAAACAAGCAGAAGACAAGTTTGATGCTAACGGTAATGAACAAGAAGTAGGCTCAAACGGATTTCATTCATTTATTGCTACTTGGGACGAACACCCAGATAGAGATGAAGAATGGAAAGCGGCAGAAATTGGAAGAATAGGTGAAGAAAGATTTAGACGTGAGTATGGTTGCGAATTCTTAGTTTATGATGAAACACTTATTAACAGTATAAAACTTGCAAGTATGGAAGGAGTACAGCCTACAATTAATATGGGACAAACACGCTGGTATAAAAAACCTACAGCAGAATTTACATATGCTGTAGCACTAGATCCTAGTATGGGTACAGGAGGTGACTATGCCGCGATACAAGTATATGAATTACCAAGTTATACACAAGTTGCAGAATGGCGTCACAATACTACAGCAATACCTGCACAAATAAGAATACTTACAGATATATGTACCTATATACAAACAGAAACAAAATCTACTAACAACATTTACTGGTCAGTTGAAAACAACGGTATTGGTGAAGCGTGTCTACTTGTAATAAACGACTTTGGAGAAGAGAATATACCAGGCCTATTTGTAAGTGAGCCAATACGTAAAGGACATGTACGTAAGTTTAGAAAAGGATTCAATACTACGCACAGCACAAAGATCACTGCATGTAGTAGATTAAAAACAATGATTGAAAATGATAAAATGACTATTAATAGTAAAGTATTGATAGGCGAACTAAAGGGCTTTATTGCAAGTGGTAGTAGTTATCAGGCTAAATCTGGGCAAACAGATGACCTAATCAGTGCTACATTACTAGCAATAAGAATGATGGCTGTGCTGAAAGATTGGGATCCACGTATATATAATACGTTCAATCAAGCAGAACTAGAGGACGAGTACGAACCACCGATGCCTATTTTTATTAGTGGTTATTGATAAATACTAGTATGAAGAAGTTAGAAATAATAGCAGATGAACTTTTTAATAAGATCAGGGGAAGATATCCAAAAATCACCCTTGGTGATTCTGATAGCACTATAGTAAATGATCCAAAATCAGCAAGATTTTTTGAATTTGAAGTTGCTCCAGATAGAAAAGTAAATGTTACTCTTGACGAAGAGTCACTAACAATGCTATTTAATGATAAACTATTTGACGAAAGTGAAACAACGCAAAGGGATGGTTGGTTTAATTTTTTAAAAGAGTTAAGACAATTTGCTAGAAAAAGAATGTTAACATTTGATACAAGAGATATAACTAAATCAAATTTAGACAAAAGAGACTTTGCATATCTATCACAAGAAAAGTCCGGAGATAAACAAATGAGCGAATCTAAGATGTATGGTACTAGCCAAACTAGTTACCAAAATATAGGTAATGCAAGACTAGTTGTCAAGCATAGCGAACCAGTTGGAGAATCAGGAAATAGAAATAGCAAAATACATGCTATCTATATTGAAAGTTCCGCTGGCGAAAAATTTAAATATCCATTCAAACATATGAATGGTGCAAGAGCGGCCGCTAACCATGTTAGTGAAGGCGGCAACTTATATGACGATATAGGTAAACACATTGTTTCACTAAGTGAAGAATTATCAAAATTACGTAAGTTTAAGACATACATGAATCGCTCAAATGTAATGGCTGAAGGCTTAGGTACTTATTTAGATGTAGTAAATGCAAGAATAGACACTGTTAAGGAAACTGTATCAAAATTACAGCGTACAAATTACTACAAATCTTTTGTTGAAAATTTCGCACCCAACACAACAGAAGAAGTTCCAGAAGACGTCCAGAGTGACTGGATCGATCAGCTAACTATTAAGCAGTTCAATGAAGAACTAAAGGGAGTGTTCCCTTACATATATAAACTTGTAAGCGAGGCAAATGCAGTGAAAGAATTAGGACCAGAAGATTTATTAGGTGAAGAACTTAAAGATAAAGAAGATTACCAAGCAAAGAAAAAAGCACTTCAAGACATCCAAATGGATCCTAACACAAATAAAGACGAAAAACTTAAAAAAGAATTAATGAAAAAGAAAGCAGATTTAGACTCAGAAGGCAAAGAAAAAGGATACAAAGAAAGTATTGATGATTTCTTTGAAAACCTTATGGGACAATTCGGCGATAACGTATGTGAAGAATGTGGCAACCCAAGTTACACTACTTTACCAGAAGAAAAGCAAAAAGGCGTTGACGGCAAAGTATGTTGGAAAGGCTACAAGCGTATGGGCACTAAGAAAAAAGGTGGCAAGACTGTAGACAACTGTGTTAAAGTAGGCGAAGACGAATTTGATGCAGATGAAGGCAATGCATATGCACACAAAGTACGCCAGGCTAAAATGAATGGCAAGAAAAAAGGCGACGAAATTGACGGTCCGGACGGCGAAAAGATTAAGTTAGAAAAGGACGAAAAGACACCATTAGGTGAGTTCATTCTATCATATTTTGATAGAGAAACTGGGCAGTTTCCAAAAGGCGAAACAGCAGTATTAACAATGGTTGAGAAAGATTATGGTGATCAATATGTTAGACCAGCGTCTAAGTTTATTGAAAGTATATACAAAACATTTGAAGCATACGGCGAAAATCAGGCACCAATACAGCAAGAAGAACCAGAAGAACTCGAAAGAATTAGGGACTTAGCAGGTCTTTAATAAAAAAAGTCAAAAAAACACTTGACTTTTAATTTAAACTCGTGTATAGTACTAAATGTGCTATATACAATTAGGCACAAAGCACATAGGCAACAATATAGGAGGCAAAACTATGGCATCATTAGCAGAAATTAGAGCTAAACTAAAAGAACAAGAATCACGCACAAGCGGTAATTCTTCAGGCGGCGGCGACAACGCAATTTACCCATTTTGGAATATGAAAGAAGGAGAGACAAGTACTCTACGTTTCCTTCCAGATGGCGACAGTAACAACACCTTTTTCTGGCAGGAACGTTTGATGATCAAACTTCCATTTGCTGGTATCAAAGGTGACACAAGTTCACGTCCTACACAGGTACAGATTCCATGTATGGAAATGTATGGTGAAACTTGCGAAATTCTAAATGAAGTTCGTGGATGGTTTAAAGATCCAACTCTTGAAGATATGGGTCGTAAATATTGGAAAAAGCGTTCGTATATTTTCCAAGGATTTGTAACAGACAATCCACTTGCTGAAGATAAAACTCCAGAAAATCCAATTAGACGTTTTATTATTGGTCCACAGATTTTCCAAATTATCAAAGCGGCATTGATGGATCCAGATATGGAAGAACTGCCAACAGATTATACTGCTGGTGTAGACTTCCGTCTTGCTAAAACAAGCAAGGGTGGATACGCAGACTATTCAACAAGTAACTGGGCACGTAGAGAGCGTCCACTTACTGATGCTGAAATGAATGCAGTCAACGCAAATGGTTTGTATAATTTGAGCGACTTCCTTCCTAAGAAACCAGGTGAAGTTGAAGTTAAAATCATGAAAGAAATGTTTGAAGCATCAGTAGATGGTGAAGCATTTGATATGGATCGTTGGGGACAATATTTCCGTCCAGCGGGTGTAGCACAACGTACAGGTGATCCGAATACGACTCCTGCGGCTACTACGCCAGCACCAACTGCTCCAGCGGCAACACCAGCGCCAGAAGCGGCACCTGCTCCAGTAGCAGAAACTGCTCCGGCTCCTGAAGCAACTCCAGCACCAGCGGCTGAAGCGGCTCCAGCAACAGGTGGCGATGCTAACGACATTCTCGCAATGATTCGTGCAAGGCAATCACAGTAATATATACAGTGGGGGAGCAATCCCCCACTCAAGGCTAAACAGGAGATATCATGGCAACAAAGGCGTTTGATCCGAGTAAGTTTCGGACACAATTAACGAAATCGATCACAGGCATGAGTGCAGGATTTAATGATCCTACTGATTGGATTTCTACAGGTAACTATGCACTCAACTATCTTGTATCAGGAGACTTCCACAAAGGTGTTCCACTAGGCAAAGTAACAGTATTTGCAGGTGAATCTGGTGCAGGTAAATCTTATATATGTGCAGGTAACATTGTAAAACATGCACAAGATCAAGGAATCTTTGTAGTTCTTATTGACTCAGAGAATGCACTTGATGAAAGCTGGCTACAAGCATTAGATGTAGATACGTCAGCAGAAAAACTACTTAAACTTAATATGTCAATGATTGATGATGTAGCAAAGACTATATCAACTTTTATGGCAGATTACAAAGCAATGGATGAAGAAGAACGTCCTAAAGTGTTATTTGTAATTGATAGTTTAGGTATGTTATTAACACCAACAGATGTTGACCAGTTTAACAAAGGTGATATGAAGGGTGACATGGGTAGAAAACCTAAGGCACTTACATCACTTGTAAGAAACACAGTTAACATGATTGGC
>Ga0213867_1000116_pt1 | contig 35849 bp, 38 predicted proteins | sample PICome_12_FD_160120 | JGI IMG/M metagenome (GOLD analysis project Ga0213867, IMG submission 160120) | Coastal seawater microbial communities near Pivers Island, North Carolina, United States - PICO540 | ecosystem: Environmental > Aquatic > Marine > Coastal | place: USA: North Carolina... | reverse complement strand
CTAAACGCACTGAGATAAAGAGGAACCAACGTCTTCCATGCTTTGCTTCGACATGTCTGTCGGTTCCAGAAGTCAAATAAAGAGCTTCCACATATTATAGGCAATCAGCAGTAAACGAGCGGCAGTTCCTAAGGCCATTTTACCTTCACCCATTGGGTGAAGGTCGTTAAGATGATTCATGGCAACAGATCGCAATGTACAACAGATACTTGCAATGATCTTTCATGATTAAAAGACTACGCAACTGCGGTATTTAGCATCATGCGATTGCGCATGGTCTCTGGCTGAGCTAGCTTCTACTAGCGACGCTTTATTGGCAGCAAAAGCGTCTGCATCCAGAACTTTACCGAGTACTGGCGGATACAGCATTACTGGTAGGTGCCCTATACCCACTTTGGGCGATTCACTAAATCAAAAATTCACTCAGCATGCTGCCCTGTAAGCTACCTTGCCGTCCACAACGCACTCGTTTTCAGCGAGTTGACCAAAGCCACTTTTTTCGAATTAAAAATAAAGTTAACATTCCGGCGAACAGCAAAAAAAGTGAGTAAAATTGACCTCGGCTCAAATTCAAAATTAAGGCTGCGTCCGGTTCTCGAAAAAGCTCCCCGAGTATACGTAATAACGCATAGCCAATCAGGAATTCACCGGCTATCTGCCCTGGACGCAAAGACCCACGCCAAAAGCGAATTTGTAGATAAGCAAACAAAATAGCTCCCTCAAGTCCGGCTTGGTAGAGTTGAGACGGATGTCGTGGTTCGGGTCCATAGTGGTCCAGTACGGCATTGTATTGTGCTGGACTGTGGGGAAAAATAACCGCCCAGGGTACAGTCGTAACCCGTCCCCAAAGCTCCCCATTCACAAAATTAGCAACCCTGCCAAGCATCAATCCTACTGGAGCGATCGAGCAAATCACATCACTCAGCCGGAGGAAGTTTACATTTTGTTGCTTGGCATACCAGATCAAGGCCAACAGCACTCCTAGAATCCCCCCGTGACTCGCCATCCCCCCCTGATCAATTCTAAAAATTCGCCAAGGTTGCTGCAGGCAGGCTGCTAAATCGTAAAGGAGACTGAAGCCCAGACGCCCTCCGATCAACACTCCCAAGATGAGTGCCGTTAATAATGCGGAGCGTTGATCCGGTGAAAGGGTAATACGACCTCTTTGATGATACAGAGCCAGCAAGGCCCAAAGGATTAAAAAACTAGCGATGTAAGCCAATCCGTAATAACGTATCCCTTCAACCCCCAAAAAATCACTCGAAAATTCAATGAGAAATGGGCTGAGGTCATGAGTCCAATACTGCGCGGTCGCTTCCATGTAATAAACGCGACACTTCGGTCTCATCTAGCTGGCTGCAACTTAAAAATAAGACGACGGTCCCATTAGCGAGTGCAAATCGCTCAGATAGAGCCATAGCGATCTACCTCAAATAAAAAGTGCCCCATTAGATTTTGTTTTTCCGATTTTTCTATTTTGCCTTTTAGGAGACGTCCATTATCGCCTAAGAGATCATGAGTGAGCGCCGTACAAAAATACCGCTGGAAGACCAATTTGAAGATGTCTTAACGAAGGCTGCTGTTGGGCTAGGGTTCAGTAAACGTCACTTAGCAGAACTTAGTGGTCTGCCACTCACGACTGTGCAAGGATTATTCAGGGGTCAACTTTCGCGTGATAGCCTGCAAACTGTGGCACCCTTTTTGGGCCTTAATCCCCAGAAGCTGCTGGCTATGGCCACCGGCCAATCCCAGCCCGATACGCTGCCAGTCGATACTTTGCGACAACTTTCTACATTTTGGAAGCTCGGTCATGGTGATGGCATGTGGGTTAACAATTATATGTTGATAGATGTCCAGAGCCAAAGCGCTATTTTATTCGATGCTGGCGTGGATGCGACACAAGTGTTGTCGAATTTAAATGCATATAGATTAAATTTGGCGGCGATCTTTATCACGCACACCCACCGGGACCATGTGGAGGCACTACCCGAAATTGTTTCGGCGACTGAATGTCCTTTCATATTCTCGCCCAGTGGCGAACCTTTGATCTCGAATGCCACGGGAATCCGGGCTGGCGACACTCATCAGATTGGCAACTGGTCCATTTGCGCAGTGGCCAGCGCAGGGCACAGCCCCGACGGATTGAGCTATATCGTTGAGGGTGCTGGCCAGCCATTAGTTTTTGTTGGGGACGCCCTGTTCGCACTATCGATGGGTGGCGCCCGTAAAGCCTACGTACGGGCACGCACAGAAGTCAGAGAGAATATCCTATCGCTGACGCCTGAAAGCATCCTCTGCCCAGGACATGGGCCTATCAGCACCGTTCAGCACGAACTGACATACAATCCTTTTTTTTGAGAGGCACTTCAGCCGCGTAAATCCCAAACTTGATAAACACCTTCGATACGGAACCGTCATTAACCGGATTTATTTATCATCATCCACTCAGGCGGTACAATCATAGAAAGAATAGATAGGCGACTCCGAAAGCCTCCACATTTTTAAGAATAGGGCTGGCCAATGCGAACTAGATCCTTCAAGCACATAGGCTCTTAAACAAAAGATTTGATCATGCGTAAACGTACCCAGATTTTGAGTGGTCTCGCTTTTTTAATTAGCCTGCTCTTGACCTGTTGCCAACTGCCACAGCACCACCGTGATTTGTCCGAGGTGATGCAGGATCAATTAAGGCGCGAATTGAACTTGCCCTTGGATTATCCTTGCACCCATGGCGCTCACCGAGGCGATTCTATTAATCACTTAGAAAACACTGCTGCTGCCTTAATCGCCGCCAACGAGAATCCAGACTACGCCTTTATCGAGTTTGATATTCAATACTCTAAAGATCGAGAAATTATCATCTTCCATGATGGCCGTTTGCGACGTTTATATCAAAATTTTAGTGAAGTGGACCAGTTGAATTATGCTGATTTAAACGCAATTTCGCAAGGCGCTATCCCCCGCTATTACGACATAATCGACCAATTAGACAAGCCACTCAACATTGAGATTAAGTCAAATGGCGACCTGCAAAATGACCAGCGGCTAGCGGACGAATTAATACAAGATCTCCAAGAACGTGATCTGCTCCGACGTGTCATGATCAGTTCCATTTCTGAAGAACTGGTGCATTACATTGTGGAACGCTATCCCATGGTGGCCAGTGGACAAATTTATTGGATCGATCCCTCCACCTACCTGCACTTAGATAGTTTAACGCGTCGATTTTACAGTAAATTCCAAGCCTCACGGGCAGACTATTTAGTTCTGCACGTGGAAAACCTACGAAACGTTGAGAAGTTGATCGAATTAAAACCCAAAAATAAGGCCCTTATTTTTTGGAACTTCGCTGATGACATGTTTTTGCTGCATAGCTCACGCCATGATCGGATGTGGACTGAGAGCCTACTGAGTAGTTCTTGGCGCACCCTCTGTTTTCGCGCTCAGCAGTTACTCCCTTAATATTTCCAATTGTAACTGTATGAGGCCCATACACGCAGCCATGTACTCTAAGAATGCTATCACGAACGATAAATAGAAGGTGGCATGGGCGCTGGGATTCGAACCCAGGACCGTCGGTTTAGAAAACCGATGCTCTATCCAACTGAGCTACGCCCACAGTCACAATTCCTTGTAAGTACCACCCTTGGGTTCGTCAAGCCATAGTCGAAGCGAAACAACGAGCTCGGCAGTGAAATCCCCCCAATACTATGCCCTAAGCCAGCATGCGTCTAACATGCTAAGCTCCTATACCCAAATGATTAAAATCTAAGCGTTCTTCAAAAACGCTCTACTGAACAACCGACCAAGCGATCGTTTCACCGGCAAACAATGGGATCACAGAGTCATAAACATCCGGAACTGACATCGGCCGACGTTCCAGCCGAATAAGTTTTTTGGGCGCTTCAAAACCGTGTACTTTTTGCGCGTTGCCACTAACAAAGGCCTGCAAATTGTGTAGAGCGCCATGGCAATCAAACAATTCCGCTAACATTGGTAGACAAATCGGGGCGGTGTAAATGCCCGCCGCACCACCGATACACTCTTTTTTAAGCTGTGGATGCGGTGCCGAGTCACTTCCAAACATTAGTTTGGGATGGGCATTGACAGCGAGTTCCACCAACGCGTCGCGATCCTCCGGACGCTTAACAATGGGCTTACAAAAATGATGCGGCTCCAACATCCCGCCGATGAGGTCATCTAAAGACAATTTTAGATGGTGTAGCGTAACTGTGGCATACAAGTTTTCATAACGATCCAAAAGTTGTACCGCCTCGCGGGTCGTTATGTGTTCCATAACAATTTTAAGCCGCGGAAAGCGCTCCGCCAGATAGGCATAAGTGGTCAAAAATTCTTTTTCACGATCCAAGACAAATCCATTGGTCTCTCCATGAACCATCAAAGGGATCCCCAATTCTTGCATAATTTCAAGTGTGGGTTCCGCCTCTTTGAGTTCTCTCACCCCAGCCTCACTGTTGGTCGTCGCCCCTTGTGGATATAACTTTACCCCAAAAATGTGAGGTTTTGCAGCGATCAATTCAGCCTCGGTAAAAGAGCGAAAAAAGAGCATCATCAAGGGCTGAAAAACTGAACAATCTACAGCCTCCAAAATAGCAGAACGGTAGGCATGTATCGCATTTAAACTGTCAACTGGAGGCACTAAATTCGGCATCACCACTGCTGCCGAAAAATGCTGGGCAGTGTGGGGGGCCACTAATTTGAGCATACCATCTTGACGCAGATGCACATGCATGTCCAAAGGGCTTTCGAGTGTTATATGATTCGTCATAATGTTACCTAACTAGTGGCGCAAATAATCCCAAGATTAAATCCATGCGCTATCCTGAGACCTGAGTGCACGTGCAAGTACACAGGGAAAGAAGGGTCCCTTGTAGATCCATCCAGTATAAATTTGTACCAACGAAGCTCCCGCATCCAATTTCTCACCAACCGCCTCGGGGCTATCAATTCCACCGACGCCGATTATCGGGAGTCGACCCGAGGTGGCCTTGTAAACGTAATTAATTACCGCGTTCGAACGCTTGCGCAAGTAGCTCCCTCCACTCAATCCGCCTGCTTGATCCCGAGGAAACCCCTCTGGACGCGCCACAGTGGTATTGGTGGCAATCAAACCGCTGTAATCGAGATCCAGTAAAACTTCGAGAACCGTGTCTATTTCAGGAAAGCTCAAATCGGGGGCGATCTTTAGCAACAAGGGATGCGGTGCATGCCCCAGTTTTTTCGCGTGCGCACAATTAGCTGACTGTATATCTGACAAAAGCTTGCGTAAAAATTTTCGACTCTGCAATTGACGCAGCCCCTGAGTATTTGGACTACTAATATTGACGGTAAAATAATCAGCTTGGTCTGCCAAAGTACGAAAACAAGCTACATAATCCGCGCTCGCGTCTTCGATTGGAGTCGTTTTGGCCTTGCCGATGTTGACCCCGACGGGTACGCGTCGCTTCCCTTTAGGATAGGTTTTCGTCAGACTTTTCAGCATGGCATCTGCCCCCAAATTATTGAACCCCATACGATTGATGATGGCCTCCTTTTCAGGATAACGGAACAAACGCGGGCGTGGGTTCCCTGGTTGCATCTGGGGTGTTACTGTTCCGACTTCCGTAAAACCAAAGCCCATAGCAGCCGTGGCACGCGCCATTTCTCCATCTTTATCCATCCCTGCAGCCAGCCCAACTCGATTGGGGAATTTTAAGCCAAATAAATCCACCGGCTCGGTACCCCGTAATTGAGTACAACTCGCTAGCAATCGGCATAAGGCTGGCGAATTATTGAGCCACTTCATCGCTGTGCGAGCCCGCTCATGAGCATGCTCGGGGTCCATTCGAAAAAGAAGCGGACGCAAGATTGAGTCGTAAATCAGGGACATAATATAATTGGATAGCCATGATCTGAGCTAGAGATTGCCGAATAGCAAGTCAAAGAAATCCAAGTGGCTCATTCGGTCCCATCGCGCGCCGCAATTGAAATCTCTTTTTTTTAAACTAATCCCTTTACAAGATGGATGCTCGCAATTTATGCCTTGATGAAATCGAAAGTATTCCTGCATTCAACGTAACCATATTGAGCACAATTTATGTCAAAACCGACAAATAAATTAACCTGGGTGAAAGCCCGCTTGGGTGAAGATAGTAACTGGTGGGCTTCAGAAATAAGCGATCCGATCCACTGGGATGTCGATGGACTGGGCATTATAGATCCGAAACAGTTTCAATACATGATGGAATTGCTTGATCCTCTCAGTGATTATGGGCTAAAGACAGAATTGATTGAGGATGCCTTCTATTCCTTCGGAATTGAAAACTTCGACAAAAAAGAGCAAATCATTCATCTTAAACGTATACAGGACAGCATCCTGGATAGCGATGAACTGATATTTGCACTTCCCGATGTTTTAGATGATGATAAAGGGCCCTATGCGGACTTTATTGATCACATTACACGTTTACGAATCAAATTGCTCAACGATTTAATCGATTTCTCATCCAAGTTGACGATTGAAGAACTTGAGGAGGATATCCGAGAAACCCAAAATCAAGATTTTATGGAGGGTCGTGCATCTCATTACTTTAATGAGATTGTCGCCATTCTGGAATATGTGCCGGCAGGCTTTGTATTGGACTCTGATGATGAAGACGATGCAGGTGATGATGGCAGTGTTGACGATGAGCTGGCGAATGTTATCCCGGATAGCGACGTTTCTGAAGATGGAGATGAACCCCTATTGGCAGATGATACGATGAAATGGGATGAAGACGAGGAGGACGCTTCTACGGATGCTTTTGAAGAGACAACCAGTCCGCCCGACGAGGAGGCTGATCCCGTCTAGATGCAGATACGAGAGTCTCTTTAAAGCTTTTTCCCACTATATAATGTCCTCTAAATCTTACACTATCGCCATTGGCAGCGATCATGCAGGTTTCCATCTAAAAGAGCCGATCAGCCAACTGCTGCGTTCACTAGGACACAAAGTCGTTGACTTTGGCTGTACAAGCGCAAGCTCCTGCGACTATCCCGACTTCATACGACCCACAGCTGAAGCCGTCAGTACAGGCCAAGCTCAATTGGCTATCGTGCTCGGGGGCAGCGGCAATGGCGAGGCCATAGTCGCCAATAAAGTGCCAGGCATTCGATGTGGACTCTGCTGGAATGAGTGGTCTGCCGAAATGACTAAGCGGCATAACAATGCTAACTGTATATCAATTGGTGCACGTCCCGTCTCAGAAGATTTGGCGCTTAAAATCGTCAAAAAATGGTTGGAGGCGCCCTTCGATGGTGGGCGTCATAAGCAACGTATCGACAAAATAGAGTCCGTCCATTCTATGGGCAAATAAGAGATGCAAAATTTGACCCTTGCGGTTGCCAACAAGGCAACTCAACCTTTCCTATAACTATGGCTGATAAAACTGACACTAAAGAAGACGCGAATAAAAAGGATACTGGTATCAAAATACAGGACAGCTTCCTGAAGGAGCGAAAGCTTTTTTTATGGGGTGAGGTTTCCGACAAGTCAGCTCGCGATGTAACTGAAAAGTTGTTATACCTAGAAATGGTTCAGCCGGGTAAAGAGATCACCTTTTACATCAACACCCCCGGTGGTTCGATCACCGCAGGTATGGCCATTTATGACACCATGCAACTTATCAGCTCCCCCATCAAAGTTGTCGTTACCGGGATGGCCGCTAGTATGGGTTCGATTCTTTTGTGCGGAGCCACCAAAGGCATGCGCTTCCTGTACCCCCACTCGCGAGTCCTCATTCACCAACCATTAATCTCAGGACAAATGGTGGCCGTTGCCGTTGACATTCATATACAGGCTCAGGAGATGGAGCGCTTACGCGATGAGCTCAATACCATTCTGGCCAACAGTTCTGGCCAAGCTATCGAGAAAATAGAGAAAGATACCGATCGAGATTTTTACATGACTGCAGACGAGGCGATTGCATACGGACTGGCTGATGCCATTGTCGATTCGATCTAATACGAATGCTTGTGGCATGGACGCGAAAGACCTGAGTCCAGCAGAAGATTCACTGAGTGCACTGGAGAAACTGAAAAAATACTCAGGGTGCGTCCCTTGGACTTATTTGGCACCTCACTACAAAGCAGGTGCACTCCTGTATGTGGATGCTTGCCTCGATCTAGAACGGGTTGGCCTAGCATTGACGGAAGACAACTCGGCTCAAATACAAGCGTGGTTGCGCTCAGGAGATTTAGTAAAGCCCTGTGATCTACATTGTCAGCATTGGGAAGCTTCTCATACTGAATTTCATTCGATGATCGTGCGGCCCTTTGTGCTGATTCAAGCAATCCCAGCTAAGGGTGCTGCATCTCGGAAAGGGCACTAATCCCGCTAGCCAAGCGCCAAGCAATTGCAAGCTACACTGATGAAATCAGCTTCCTTGATCGATCAGCTCCGGCAGCAAATTTTGCTGGCCCGCTCGCGCGTCTACCAGGTGGGCACTCCGACGCCTCTAGATTGTATTCACATGGACGATCCAGCATTTGAGCTATTTCTCAAACGCGAGGACCTATCCCCCATTCACGCTTATAAATGGCGAGGCGCATACAATTGCATGGCCCAATTAGCTAACAGCGGATCGCCCAGCAGAGTCGTGACCGCCTCAGCTGGCAATCATGCTCAAGGCGTGGCACTCGCTGCAGCCAAACTCAACATGAGGGCGCACATTTTCATGCCCTTATCCACCCCGCGTATGAAACAGGCTGCGGTGCTCAAACACGGTGCTCAACAAATAGAAGTTCACCTAGTTGGCGATACCTATGATCAGGCTAGCCAGCTGGCACATGCCTATGCAAATGAGCATCAACTATCCTATATCCATGCCTACGATGATCTCGCTGTCATGGCGGGTCAAGGCACTCTGGCGGATGAAATTGTGATGGCGGGTCAAGGCCCCTACGATTACGCATTCTTGCAAGTTGGAGGTGGCGGTATGGCAGCAGCTTGTGCAAGCTGGCTAAAGCTACACTACCCTGGCATCCATATCATCGGTGTCGAAGGCCAAAATCAGGCTTCGATGGCCCATGCGATCGATTGCGGAAAGCCAGCTGCCCTAGAAAAAGTGGATATTTTTTGTGATGGTACGGCCGTTCGCCAAGTTGGAAAGCAAACATATGCCATCTGCTCAGAAATGATCGACGAATGGGTCACCGTGAGTAACGACGAGGTCTCCGCGGCCATCCAATTTCTGTGGGAACACAAGCGTTGCATACCAGAACCGTCTGGTGCGATGGGAGTCGCCGCAGCCCTACAGCAGACATCTCGTCTGGCAGGACAGAGAGTATTGACCATCATCTGTGGTGCGAATATCGACTTTGAACAACTAGCCAGTGTTGCTCGACGTTCGGCAGTCGGCGCTACCCGCCGCTGCTTCTTGCAAATTGAGATCCCAGAAAAACCTGGTGCGATGCTTGCACTGGCCAAACAATTGCCGGCTTCGACCAACATTGTAGCCTTTCAATATGGAAAAACTCAGCGTCTGACGGCCGCTCCGATACTGGGCTTCGAAGTCTGTCCTGGCTCGCATACCAAACTGCTCGCGACCCTCAAAGAATCTGGACTCCACGTCACAGATGTGAGCCAAGATCCGAGTGTCCGTTTTAATTTCATCCCTTTTCAAGCTCAACTCTTTCAAAGGCCCCGCTTCATCGAACTTGAATTTCATGAACGCTGCGGTGCACTGACTGATTTGCTGCAGGCGCTCGGTCCCAAAACCAACCTGTGCTACTTTAATTACAACTACTCAGGTGAGCGTGTTGGCCGTGCGCTGATGGGCTTCGAATTTGCGGATGCGGCCAGCCATACTGCCTTTAAAGCAGAATTAGACAATGCTGCGCATGCCTACCGTTCTTATCGGCAACTTTCGCCCACAATGCACTCAAAAATCATATCAGATGAATCCGGATGCGACTGAAGTGGCAGCAAATTAAGCCGATGTAGTTGCGAGCATCCCCCGCTAGAAAATTCGCGAGCCCAAGCATGGCAATCGTTAACAATTAGTATCACTCCCTCGTAATCAGCATGGCTCAAACCAGCTTAATTTTCACTGCGGTCGTCCCCATATTCCTCATTATATTCCTGGGGTATGCTGCACGGCGCAGGCAACTACTCACTGAGGCGGCGGAAAGTTCCCTGATGAAGATCATCACGCAGCTGCTGTACCCCTGCCTCATCTTATCTTTTGTCGTTGGCAATCCATCTCTACAGCAGGTCAATGGCGTCTTGATTCCGCCCTTAATCGGTTTTTCAACGACCGTCATCGGCTACACCTGTTGCCTATTGGCTTTCCGATTTGTTTGCACAGGCGACAAACAGCAAAGCCGCACCTTTGCATTTTGTACTGGCTTGCCCAACTATGGGTATTTCCCGATTCCAATTGTTGCCCAACTCTTTGATCGTGAGACGATGGGGATCCTGTTAGTTCATAATATTGGCGTTGAAGTCGCGCTGTGGTCGGTGGGAGTCGGCTATCTAATGGCGAGCGGCCCTGCCAAAGGTCTTTGCTTACGCATATTTAATCCCCCGATATTAGCGCTCTTTATTGGAGTTTTGATCAATTTCAGCGGATGTGCGTCGAGCGTGCCAGCATCTTGTTTAGAAACTTTTGAGCTGCTTGGTCAATGCGCCATTCCACTGGGACTACTTTTGATTGGAGCTAGCTTCTACACCTTGATCAAAACAGACGGGCTGCAAACAAATTGGCGCATTCCCCTACTTGCGCTTGTTTTGCGCACCGGACTCTTACCCCTATTTTTCTTTGTTTTCATTTACTTCACGACCCTACCCCAAACACTCAATCAGGTACTTATCGTGCAAGCAGCCATGCCCTGTGCCGTGTTTCCGATTGTATTAACCCGTCTCTACCAGGGAGCGACTGCCATCGCGTGTAAAGTCGTACTGAGCACGACTTTGATGGGTTTTATCAGCATCCCCTTTTGGATCCATTTCGGTCTGATTATGTGCGAAAAATAAATCTGCATAGGTGAACATTCTGAGCATGACAGCCGAATAACAACTAAGATCTCTCGGGATCACGATAGCATTTGCCAGTAAGAGCAAAGTCCTTTATAATAAAGGGGTAAATCTAATTGCAAAGCTCAATGCGACTTTGCCGCATGCTCACCTCAAACCCCAATAAGCAATGCCCAGTCAAAAACCAAACAAGCCTGACCACTGGCCGATCAAGGCCTACGACAATCAAGCCTTCCTGTATTCCAACGAAGCGCGCTCATTACGCGTGCTGAGCGAAATGACAGAACCGGGCATTCGATTTAAACAGGAAGCTGTCGAGGATACGGTTGTTTTATTCGGCTCGGCTCGTATTTGCTCCCAAGCCGACGCGGCGCAGCAACTTAAAGACGTGAAAGGCCGTCAAGTCAATCCGGAGAATTTAACGGTTGAAGAGAAAAGAAGTTTGCACCAAGCGCAGTGTGCGCTGCGATCGGCTCGCTATTACGATGATGCGGTCGCATTGTCGCAACGATTGACTGAATGGGCACAACAACTCCCTCCACCCAACGATAATCGCTTTATGATCTGCTCAGGCGGAGGTCCAGGCATCATGGAGGCCGCCAACAAAGGAGCTCAACTCGCGGGCGGGAAATCGATCGGGCTCGGAATCAGCTTGCCATTTGAGCAAGGCGTCAACGAATACATCCCTAAATCATTACAATTCGAATTTCACTACTTCTTTGTCCGCAAGTACTGGTTCGTCCTTTTATCGAAAGCGCTGGTCGCCTTTCCAGGTGGATTTGGCACCTTGGATGAGCTGTTTGAAACACTGACTCTGATCCAAACTAAAAAAGTAAGAAAAATGCCCCCGATCGTACTCTTTGGCAGCGAATTTTGGAATACGATTATCGACTTCGATGCCCTCGTCAATTGGGGTACGATTTCACCAGAAGACCTGGATCTTTTCCGGATCATAGACAGCGTAGATGAGGCTTTTGATTATATTGTGGAACAGCTCAATACGCGCTGCATGCATCAATAAGCACCGATATCGCAGATGAGCGGCATTGGCGATACGAACATGTAAATCCAGCCTAAGCACTTCGTCCAAAGGAACAAATTAAGCGTCATCGTTGTGCTCAATATTGATGTTGTGCATGTGAGCCACAATATGCCCACAAATTGCACCGCGCTTGTCAAGAATCTGCAGGCTGTCGACTTCTTTTACTTTACCAATGCCCTAGAATCTGGAATGTGGTTTAAATGGACAAGCATTCCGAACTCAGCATCCTCGTAGTCGGCTCTGGGGGCCGTGAACACGCATTGGTACAAATGTGCCTCAAAAGCCCGCTAGCAAAGCGAGTCATCGCCTGTCCAGGCAACGGTGGCATAGCCCAAGAGGTTCAATGTTTTGATACTCCAGTAACGGAAATCGAGGCGCTCGTGGCACTGGCGCAAGCTGAAGCTGTCGATTTAGTGATCGTGGGTCCAGAAATACCACTCAGCTTGGGACTCGTCGATGCGCTTGAGCAAGCGAACATTCTGGCATATGGCCCATGCCAAGCAGGTGCCCAACTTGAAGCCAGCAAGGCATTTTGTAAGGACTTCTTTGCACGCCACAATATTCCCACAGCAGCGTACGCTAAATTTACAGAAGTGGCACCTGCACTTGAATATTTAGAAAGTCATCCGGCTCCAATCGTAATCAAAGCCAGTGGTCTGGCTGCCGGCAAAGGGGTGATTATGGCGCAGACTCAGGTTGAAGCTGTTGCGGCAGTTAAAGACATACTCGAGGGACAAGCCTTTGGGCACAGCGGCCATGAAATCGTGATAGAAGAAACGCTGTACGGTGAAGAAGTGTCCATCCATGCCATCGTTTCTGGCGATCACTACGTCTGCTTGCCCGCTAGCCAAGATCACAAGCGTGTCGGCGAAGGCGACACAGGTCTCAATACTGGAGGGATGGGCGCCTATGCGCCAACCTGCCGCGTCACCGCCGCCCTACAAGCTGAGATCGAGGCCAGCGTCATTCGTCCAACGATTGCCGGCTTAAAAGCTGATGGCATTGATTTTAGAGGTACGCTCTACGCCGGACTAATGCTGACAGAGAAGGGAATCAAAGTATTGGAGTACAATGTTCGTTTTGGTGATCCGGAGACACAAGTACTGCTTCCACTGGTTCAAGAAGATCTTTTACCTTGGCTGTTGGCAGCCGCCGAGGGCGCGGAGCTACCAAAAGCTGGCCTCAAAACACATCCTGGAGCCGCCATGGTCGTGGTGTTGGCTGCAGGCGGCTATCCGGAGGCCTACCCCAAGGGGACCCCGATCACTTTACCTCCAACGGTGCCTGAAAATAGTGCCATTATCCATGCCGGCACTGAACTGGACGATTCGCAAACTCTGGTGAACAACGGTGGGCGGATTTTAGGCGTGAGTGCTCAGGCAAAAGATTTGCAATCGGCTGCAAATTTGGCGTATACTGTATGTGATCAAATCGATTATAGCGGTAAATATTTCAGGCGCGATATTGGACATCGTGAATTAAACCGCCAGCCGCCAGCCGAGTCCGATTACGCAAGGCCCCTTTGATCGCTTATGTCAAAAAAAACGCTGATTCTAACTGTTTGTACAGGCAATACCTGCCGCAGCCCCATGGCGGCCAAATTATTGGAGGCCGCATTCAATCAAGAAGGTGGGGTCTTTGATACACTGGATGTGGCTTCTGCAGGTGTCGCTGCGATTGACGGTATGCCCGCCAGCGCACACTCCATTACGGCAGCCCAAGCGCTGAACCTTGACTTGAGCAAGCACCAGAGTTGTGCACTGAGCACCGATTTACTGGAAAGGTGTTATGCCATTTTCGGCATGACGCAATCGCATGTGGAACTACTACAGGCAAGTTTTCCAGAGATAAGCCATCCAATCTATCGTTTCCGAGAATTTCTACCGCTTGACATTGGCCGCGAAATTCCCGACCCCTATGGTCAAAATTTAGCGGCTTACCAAAACTGCTTGAGCAGCATGCAAGCGGCCATCCCGTCGGTAATGGGCTACCTAAAAACGCGACTCGCAAAAGATCTAGGCTAAGGGGCACCTCTGGAAACCTCCCATGTGCCGAGATTGCCGAGTTGCTGTGATGCAGGCAAGGCTCTCTCGCCAATGGTTGGGCTGGAAGCCCTGCCTTGGCGAGAGCAACGCCGCCAGCGCACAGCAAGCGGCAAGTCTTTCAAACCGAAACACTTTTGGTTCTGAGCTGCGTTGGTCTGCGCACGAAGGGATTCCAGCCCTCCTGTGCACAGAATCGCCTTGCTCAAAATCAAAATTGTATTCGTCTCGGTCTTGGTAGGTTTTCAGAGGTGCCCTAAGTATAGCAGCCGAGCACACTGATCACAAAAAACTGGATACTCACCTTTAGCGACTGCGTTTGACACTTCATTCGAAACCCGCAGGTGACAGCCACTGCATACGTGAGCTTGCAAGGTAACGATGTAAGGCGCACGGCGGGATAGCTTTTTCACGCGATCATAGTGCTCGATCGACTCAGCATCCAATTGTTGCCGCGCCCCATTAAATTGCTGCTCAATTGAGTCGGCTGCTGCTTGCAAATGCACCTTTTTTTGCTGCAAAAGAGCTATCTCGGATTTCCGTTTCTCGATCACCCCTTGGACTTCTTCACGTAAATGCTCACGAGCTTCTCGAGCGGTATCGATCGCCAACATCAATTCAATCTCTTGCTCCTCCAGCTCTAAAATACTGTTTTGAGTGAGCTCAATTTGCTGAGTTAACGCTTGGTACTCCTCATTTTTTTTAACCGCAATCTGTTGCGTTTTAAATCGGGTAATGTGCGACTCTTTGTCCGCAATGGCAGCCTCGAGCTGGGAACAGGCCAAAGCCTGTGCTTTTAAGTCTTGATCGGCTTGCTCAAGCCGGACCTGCGCTTGATCGATCGCGTCTTGCAGCTTATGCATCTGTTGCGGAATCGCTGCTTGCTCGCTAAGATTTTTTTGTAAGTCCAAATCCCTAGCTTGAACAATCAACAGGTTTTCTATTTGCGGCAGCGGCATAATCTATTCACAACATGAGAGTGCGTATACTGAACAACACTGGACTTACAACACATGGATCCCACAATGCTGCAAGATAAAATTGACGATGCCACTTTGGACTTTACTTTGGGGGATGCGTCAGCAGCCATTAGCAAACTGAGTCAACTGGCTTCCGCCTATCCAGAATCCTTTGCCACATGGCATGCGCTCACAGAAGTCTATTTCTCGGAGCGCCAGTACGATAAAGCTTTATCAGCAGCTAAAAAAGCCCTAAAATTAGCGCCAGAAGACATCCATATTCATACCAGTTTATCGAGGATTTGGATGGAGCGAGGCGATAAAAAAAAGGCCGAGCACCATGGTGCGCAAGCTCGCATGCTTGGGTGGAAAGAGCAGTTACGTTCGCCAGAAGACAATCAAGATAGCTTTTAGCGGCATTGACAGCACGGAATCCACTCGACTAGATACATCGCAATGGAAGACCCAAAATATATACTGGAATTTGAAAAACCGCTGCAAGCACTTGAGAAGCAACTGACGACGCTACTCGCGCTCTCTCAAGAGTCGAAAGTTGACGTCAGCAGCGAGATCGAGGGCATCGAGAAAAAAATAGAATTGACCAAGGCTGCCATTTACTCCGACCTCACGCCTTGGCAACGAGTGCAATTATCCCGGCACCCAAAGCGCCCCTACGCTCTGGATTATATCGATGCTATTTTCGACCATTTTGAGGAGTTACACGGTGATCGTCGTTACAGTGACGATGCCGCCATTGTTGGGGGAACAGCTTTTTTAAAGGGACAAGCAGTGATGGTCATCGGCCAGCAAAAAGGCCGCAATACACGCGACAATCTGAAACGTAATTTTGGCTGTCCTCATCCAGAAGGTTATCGTAAAGCGATGCGCCTAATGGAAATGGCAGAAAAATTTCAGTTGCCCATTATTACCCTCATCGATACACCGGGAGCCTACCCGGGTATTGGTGCCGAGGAGCGCCATGTCGCCGAAGCAATCGCGGTCAACATACGAGACATGAGTGCCTTGACCGTCCCAATTATTAGTATCGTGATCGGGGAAGGCGGATCAGGAGGTGCATTGGGCATTGCAGTGGCCAATGAGGTCATGATCATGGAGAATAGCTACTATTCGGTCATCTCTCCCGAGGGCTGTGCCGCCATTTTATGGAAAGATCGCGCCGCTGCACCCAAAGCAGCTGATGCGCTGCGCTTCAGCCCGAATGACCTAAAGTCATTTGGTGTCGTCGATCAGATTATTGCAGAGCCCACAGGCGGGGCACACCGAGACTATGCTGTATCCGCTAAAAACTTGGGATCCGCCATCCAATCAAGCCTCGATAAACTCACTAAACTCTCGGGCGATGCACTAGTGGAGCAACGTTATCAAAAATTTAGAAACTTAGGCGTTTTTACCGAAGAATTAGCCAGTAGTACAGATTCTTAGTATGTGCTGAAAGTGGCGATATGCTTTCATGTCAGCTCCAAAAATTTAGCCTGAATAAACTCAGTAGACGAGAAGCTTGACTTAATTAAGACAGCTAAACGGTTCACATGAAACTATTGCAACAGGTTTAATCTAAAGCTTATTGACTCATTAATTTTGAATACTCAAAATTAATTTTAAGCACAATCAAAATATAAGCGTCTAAATGTTTTTATGAAAATCTACAAAAAAATGGTCCCATTAATAGGAATCTTATGTTGGCTCAGCTGCCTAAATATCGTTTTGGCTAATAAACCCTCAGAGCCTATATGGCACTGTGAGACGACTTTCCTTTGGGAGAGTCGCTATATAGACAGTGGGCGTAATGACTTGCCAGAAGGCGGTCTATTCTCTAGCGAATGGTTATGGTCTCAGCGCTCGCTATCGTTGGGATTGTGGCTAGGAGTCGCCGATAGCGCAAATTATCAAGAGTACAATTTGTTTGCCGAATACAACTTTCACATAGGGCCTGTGGAACTCGAACTGGCCTACACCATTTAGAGTTTCAGCCGGACGATAGCGATGATGATGAGTTGGGCCTGACTGCTGAATACGAATACCGTAGCGGTTGGGTCATGGCCATGACGAGTGTGTATTCATTCAAATCAGAGGGTTCTTTTCTTGATTTCAGCTTAGCACGCCCACTCACATTTTGTGAGGAACAAGTGCGCATCACCCCCATGCTAGTGGCGGGCATCGATATGGGCTATCGCACCGCAGAACATGACGGCCTCAATCATATCCAATGCATGCTCGAAGCCGAATATGCCTTATCAGAGCATTGGACTATACTTGCCTACGCCGCGCATCGATCTAGAGGCGACGAGCTCGATGCGCGTTCAGTAAGACAAATGCTCGCTAACAATAAAACAGATCACGACTTGAGATCTTAACTAAAAGCGCACCTAAAGGCTTGATAATGAAATTGACAAATACTAGTAAAGCATTGAAATCTTAAGCTGACAACTCTTGAATAATCTCATATGAAGTCTATGCTTAAAAAATTCTGGAATGAGTGGAAGTTTAACGTATTGTTAGTTGTTTTTCTACTCCCATTTAAATCTGTCATTGCAGATTTGAATCCAGTACCAACAGGGTCAATGAATCCTACCATTCTTGAGGGTGATTTAGTTCTATCAAACAAATTATCTTACAGTCTAAAGATACCTTTTACTCTTAAGCATATAGTCAGGTGGCGCCACCCGAAACCTGGTGATGTCGTCATTTGTTTTTCACCTAGGGATAATACTAGACTTGTTAAGCGAATAGTAGGCATTCCTGGTGACCAGATTAAAATGGTTGACAACAAACTATTTATTAATGGCAAAAGTGTACAATACACCTTCCCAGAAAAGGATTATGGATCCATAGTATCGAAAAAGCTACGCGGTCATACATACTTTGCAGAAGAACAATTAGGTGACTGCAAACATCCAATCATGTTGTCACAGCTCAAAACTCATTTAAAAAATTTTAAAACTGTACGTTTGAGTGATGGAGAATATTTTGTGATGGGAGATAACCGTGACAACAGTATGGATTCAAGATCCTTTGGCGTTGTCAAGGGTGACAGCATCGTCGGAAAGGTGGAAGCCGTAGTATTTTCACTAGATATCGTCGATACATTCTTGCCGAGAATTAATAGATTTTTTCAATGGCTTTCCTAATATATTGTTTTAGAATACGATAAACTAATTCTAATAACTCCGAATTGCAGCTAATGCAGCACTAGGAACTCTCCATCCCACTTATTTAGTCACTCGACTCGTTTTCAAGATAGGTGGTCACAGCGGTCGCACCCGACCACGATGGAAAGGGATCCGGCAATCTTGCTTTCCACCCCTGCACGCCTAAGTCCATTTCGGCATCCGTTAATAGGCAGGCATCAAAACACTGTGTAATAAAGTCGACATCCATTTGCTCTGCAAAGCCGATCACCACGATTTCTTGACGACGATCCCCGTGGGGCTCCACCCAATTAGAACGCACTAATTTAATCTCATCTGGATCATCCGGCCAGTGCGCCTGTGGCACTGTAGCAAACCAACGCCCCGCGGGGCTAACATCTGACTGCACCCCCGCCCGCGACCACAAACCAACAAAGTCCATGCGCGTTGCCAGCCAAAAAAATCCCTTAGAGCGTAAGACGCCCGGCCAGTCCTGGGCCATCCACTTACGCAAGCGCTCACCATGGAAAGGGCGACGAGCACGATACACGAAATGCTCAATCCCATACTCAGCGACTTCGGATACGGGTTCTTTCTGAATTATCTTCAACCAATCCGGGGCCTGCTCAGCAGAATCAATATCAAATCGCTGTGCATCCATCAGCAATCTGGGCTCCACCTGTCCAAAGCGAGTCTGCACCAATTCAGCACGCCCATTGATGGCTTTAATAGCAGCCAAAACGCGACTGAGTGTGTCCGCGTCTACAAGATCCACCTTATTCAGTAGAATCACATCTGCAAATTCAATTTGTTCCACCATCAAGTCGATCAGTGTCCGATCATCTTCTTGATCGACCGCCTGTCCTCGATCACGCAAGCGATCCGCAGAAGCAAAATCTCGCTCAAAATTAACTGCATCCACAACGGTGACCATCGTATCCAGACGGGCACTGTCTTCCAAACTAAATCCGCCCTCGTCGCGGTAGAAAAAAGTTTCGGCTACCGGCATCGGCTCAGAGACACCTGTCGACTCGATCAACAAATAATCAAATCGTCCCTCAGCAGACAGGCGCTGCACCTCTTGCAAGAGGTCATCTCGTAATGTACAACAAATACAACCATTACTCATTTCCACCAACTGCTCTTCTTGGCGACTCAATTCAGCTCCGCCTTCCGCTACCAGTTGAGCGTCAATATTGACCTCGCTCATATCATTGACAATGACCGCCACACGTTGGCCAGAGCGATTATTTAAAATATGGTTAAGTACGGTGGTTTTGCCAGCACCCAAAAAACCTGACAAAACCGTCACTGGTAGTTGTTTCATAAGTCCAATCCAAACAAGTCAAAAGTTAGAACCTCTACCTAGATGAAAGACTTTAGCGGGATGTCAACCGCCTACAGGTACCTAGTGAAAGCATTTATCAACAGAGATGCCTGGATGACAGCAAGCGAATGCAGCCTTCACGCTAACAATACGCTTGCAAAGCTAGCCTTGATGTAGGGCGGCAAACACTTTGGCCAAGGCAGTACCATTTCCCGGCTATCATGAGCAATGCAAAATCATCTTACAGCACTGATCAGGCGCACCACGCGCAGAAGCACAAGATACTCATATTACGGCGCTGATAAGCCATCAAAGGTGACCTTATGTCGCCACGGGGACTTCTTCCGCTTGCGAGTCAACCGCACACTCACAGTTGATGCAGCACTCCAGATCATCCACTAAAAAACCACGACGACGATCATCACTCAAATCCGGCTCCGGGTAGCCCAGTCGAGCCGCAATTGAACGTGCAATCACGCCGAATCTGGCTCGAAACTTATAAATAAAGCAAAACTTGGAATGCTTCTGCACCAAAGACGGACCTGAGTAATACAATCCCTCATGCAGCGTTGACGCATCCTCCTCGGTAAACTGGGGCGTCGATCCATCCCATTCAAACAAATCCTGCACAGGCTTGAGCGCAGAATGAAAACCGGTCGCCGCGATCGGTGGATGCGCACAATCAAAGATCTCACCGTCGGCTGTTTCCACAACAAAACGGTCGGCTAGAGCGTTGACAGCAGTCACCGCCGCATTGCCCCGCAAACGTAGGCGATCGGGCGCTTGCTTCACGGTAGTCAGTAAACGATCACGTGTGTAAGGGCTCAGCACTTCACTCGGGTCAGGACTGTCTGCTAGCCAGGGCTCTCCGCTGGATAAAAGCAGAACTCGCTTCCCCAAATTAACCAAATTGTAAGCGGCATCGATACCACTCTCGTAGCCACCAATGATCAGCGCATCCTCTCCCGGATAATCCTGCCAAGACTCAAAAGAACTCGAATGCACGCAATGCTCGGCGCCAGCAAAACTCCCCATTTTCGCTTGCGAAAACTCACCACTGGCCCAAATGACGCAGTCCGAAGTTAGCTTACCGCCATCGGTTGTCACCACAAATGTGTCTTTAAGTGGCTGCACTTCATGCACACGCTGACCTTCACGTACTTCCAAGTTAAAATGCTGCACCACCACTTTCAGGTAGTCTGCATACTCCTGACCACTTAGATGCTCCTTCTGAAAAAAATCAGCTGGGCTGGTTTCGGGAGAGATCGAATTCAGGTCGGTCTGAAAAAATGGATTTGCGTGAAAAGAGGGTGTAATCAGCCGCATTTCGCGTGGCCAGGCCCGAAATGAAGCCCCGACTTCTTTAGCTTCGAGTAGTAGGACATCCTGAATACCTGCACGTTTCAAGGCCAGCGAACAACCAATACCTGCGGGTCCAGCTCCCACTACAATGACCTGTTTATGCATAAGCAATAGCGATGAAATAATGCTGCTTAAAGTCAAATGCGTATTCGATTTCTGCTCTCAATGTTGGCATCTCGGACAATAATAAGTTCCGCGCTGACCCAAAGTTATTTTTATCACGTCGCTATCCTGGCAAAGCTGACATTTTTTTTGGTAAAAAACCACCAAGCTTTGGACGCCCCGCCCTTTCTCGCCATGAGCGTCTTGGTAGCCACCACCAAAGGCCACCCCGCCCATTTGAATGGGGGCGGCCAGCACGGTATCCACTGCGCGATATAATTTTTCACGTTCCTGCAGCTTGAGGCTTGCCACTAGCCGAAAAGGTAAGACCCCAGCGTGCGCACAGATTTCATTCGCAATATAATTACCCGTGCCAGCAAATAAACGCTGATCAAGCAAGCTCACCTTGATGCAGCGCTGCGGGTAACGATCCAGCGCCGACAGAAAATACTCCAAGGTGAATTCAGACGACAGCAGATCAGGTCCAAGCTTGGCAAGCCTGGCCTGCGCCGCTGCACTCGACAAGTAATATAAATGCCCAAAACGTCGCGGATCCACGTAGGCTAGATAACCATCCTGCCCTTCAAATTGCAGGTGCGTGTGCTTACGCTTGACCGGTTGATCACTCATCAACCAGCTGCCCGACATGCCCAAATGACTCAAAATGTGCCAACCATTCGCAACGATAAAATTCAACAATTTCCCTTTACGGTCCACTCGCAAAATTTGCTGCCCCGCAAGTGCGTCCAATGGGGTGTGTACTATCGATCCTGCAACCGGACTTCGCTCAATTGAGCCAATCTTAAAGGGCATCAGAGTATTCAATTGATCTTGAATGGTTTTGACTTCTGGTAATTCAGGCATAGAGCATTCCGTTAGACATGTTTATTGCAAATAGCTTTCGTCTCCATTAAACCACGAGCACGTGACTCGTCACAACAAACAACAGCACGCACATTAGGATTCAGCAAGAAAATGGCAAAATTATTCACATTACGCGCAGCCCTTCACCACATTGGTTTCTGGGAAGCCATCTCCTATCTGGTGCTCCTACTCATTGCGATGCCACTCAAATACATTTGGCTAGAAGATTCAGCCGTTCGCATTGTCGGCATGCTGCATGGTGTTTTGTGGATGCCCTACGTGGCGCTAGCTTTTATTGGCGCCCTGCAAAAAAGCTGGTCTTGGCGCATTGCCGGCTACTTATTCATTGCCAGCCTACTTCCCGCTGGCCCCATCATTGCCGAAAGGAAACTGTTCAAAAAAATGTCTTAAGCCGGCTCTTCCCGCTCGCATCGCTCAACATTTGATCACAAAATTTCGGTATTCAATAAGGGCATCTCAAACAGGGGGGTAGATGCGGATGGCGTACAAACCAGATCTCTCAGCGAATTCGGCTATAAAATTCGCGCGAATCCAGGCCTCGAAAAAAGTATCAAAATCGACGTCGCCCGAAGTGCTCAAAATAAGAGGCGCCAGAATTTCGGGCATACTCTCCTGATAATGAACCGTACAATCAAACGGTTCTAAATAAACCTTCGAATGTTGAGCTTCCCTACCGGAGTAGGAAACGACTGTAGTCACACGACTTCCATCTGGCGCAGTCACTTCTATGCGGCAAACTGGAGAAGCTTTGCTTAAGGGAACTGCTGGAACATGAAATTCGCTAAAATGATCCACAAAATTACGATTTCGCAGCAAAAAAAGCTCATTCGCTTCTTTGACAACAGCTCCTCGACTCTCTATGTCCCAGTTCGTTTTTTCTAAAAATTGTCCCAATTGAATTTGAGGCTCATAGTAGGCGTAATTTCGCTCAATTTTATCAAAATGATCCAGCACCAGTCTTTGTGATGCATTCCATTTGGTGGGCGCAAACAGCGGCATAGAATCCAAGAGTTGCCACTGTTCCTCTATTTTTTGAGTCTGCCTTAAGGTATCTTGATCAACATAGGCTAATTGGAAAGACTGGCGCGCTTCAGTCGATCCTGAATCTAGTTCCACATCAATAAGAAGGAAAAGGAGTGCGACACAACTTAACACAAGGCCCAGTACAAGCATGTAGCGGCGCTCCAAGCGCATGCAAAACTTCTTCAACATGGCTTAAATCAATTCAACGCGTCGGCGCAATTAGACTATCCAGCGGTACCAGTGCTGGCATCGTAGGCTCATTAGCCGCCACCTTAACCTGCACAAAACCCGCCTTTTTTGCGAGATTACAGAGATGCAAAAAAAGCTCCATCTTCAAATCAGCAGAGGCCTTAATCAACAAAGCAGGATTCGCATCCTCACTGCGCTCAACCAGTTGCTGCAGGGCATCTTCAATACTCCGCAAATTATGAACACCTCCCTCAAAATAAAGCGCATCGTGATGACCAATCGTCAATACAGATAAAAAGGAATCCCCTTGGCTCATTTTCAAATCTGATTGTGGCAAATCCACTTGTACTCCCGGCAGCATCACATAGCGCGTAAAGAACAAACTGCACAGCAATGCTAAACAGACTAAATCGAGAAGCGGCAAGCCTAGCAGCTGCACCTTCGGTGCCTTCAACTGGGTTTTTAGTCCAAAAACAGTAGTCAAACTGGGTTCCATAGAAGATTCCCCTTAGTCAGGATTCGAGTTTTTGTGGACACTTGTGGCGGTCGCTGTAGCGGGATCTGAATACGCCATAAACTCGTAAATTGCATGTCCCTGCCATTCGAGTTCATACAACATCATTTTGACTCGACTGTAAATAAAATGGTAAGCTAGTAAAGCTAGCAAGCCAAGGCCAATACCCAAGGCGGAAGAAAACAGGGCCTCTCCAAGATATACACTAAATTCGCGACTATTTGAATTCGCAGCATCAAAACCAATAACGGCACGTGCGATCGCGAGGATGGTCCCCAAAAAACCCACTAAAGGTGCAATACTGGCAATCGATGCTAAGGCGGCAACACGCCGCTCTAACAAGGGGATCTCCAATAATGCAGCTGTTTTGATGGCCGAAAACAAGCTCTCTCGCGACTCTCCAGAATGTAGGAGTGCTGATTTGACCACTCTAGGGATGGGGCCAGGAGTTTCTTCACACAAAGTCAAGGCTTCCAGGAGGCGCTCTTTTTTCACTAAATTTTTGATCCCGTTAACAAAGTCCTCAACCCCAATATGACTTTTATGCAAAAAGAATACCCGTTCTAAAAAAATAACAGCTGCCATGATGGCCAAGATCAGGAGGGGATAGGTACTGACGCCTCCCTGCGTAACAAAATAATACTGAATTTGCTCCATAAAAAGTCTGATTAATTAGTGACTGCAGATTTCGTAGAATTTTTGCCAAATTGCTGCAACAAGTCTTGAGCATAGGCACGGCCTGGCAAATTATAGGCAATGAGTTTCTGATAAATTCTTTGGGCTGCATCGAGATCTCCCATAACTTTCAAAAGTTTCCCCATTTCGAGTAAAGTTCGCGACAACCAATACTGACCGCGATCCAGAAAACTTCCTGCAGTCGACTCCGACAAGAGCAATCGCCCGGTCATCTGAGTAAAGACTTTAAGTGCCTCCTCATTGCGACCTTGCTTCAATAAAGCGATCCCCCACTTGTAACCAACCTCTGCCTGAGCATCCAAGGGTAGTTGCGGTAAATCTATCAGCCCTTCTAAGACAAACAAGGCATCTTGATATGCCTTCGGCTCGTCCCCTGCAAGCGCCAGTAGACAATCCGCACGCGCCAACTCAGCCAAATAACGGAACGGGTGTTCTGGATGAGAATAATTCAAATTTTGATAAATGAGTTGTGCGCCCGCAAAATCATTTAATTTGCGCAGCAGATCCCCTTGGCGCATGCGTGCGTGAAAGACCAATTGATTTTGAGGATAGCGCTGTATAAAATTCTCGTGTAGCTGAATCGCCTCTAAAAAGTACTCGCCCCCCCTTTTTTCACAATAAAGGGCGGCCTTAAATAAGGCCTCGATAGCAATTTGACTATTTGGAAAAGCGCTCGCCAAATCCCAAACTTTACTTTGCGCGAGTTGGAACTGACGCTGCTGGGCATACCATTCGGCTTCGATCCAATACGAACGCTGAACCGCCTCGCTGCTGGCATGAGCGATTCGTAAATCTTCAAGTAGCAACATCGCAGAGACTTCTTTGTCTGTACTCAAAAAAGTGCGTGCCAGCAATAGCTTCAGCTCTGCTAATAATTGCTCCGCCTTCTTCGCTGGCAAAGCGTCGGCAGGCAGGGCACTAATTCGCTGCAGTAGAGCTTCAATACGCGTGGATAGTTGATCAAAGTCACTCGTTAAGAATGCGAGATAGGCTTCCATCCAGTGTAGTTGCAAATCAAGAATAGTCGATACGGGACCCTCCATGGGGGTCTGAAGAAGTTTTCGCGTGCGATTCAGGGCAACTGAGTACAGGCCCTGACCAATTGCATACTGAGCGACATTCCATTCAACTTGCCACCTCAGTTCACTCTGCAATTTGATCATTCCCGCCCAAGCATCCAATTGCTCAAAATCGTCAACACCAGGCTCCAAATGCAAAAAGCCTCGGCTCCAACGTAGATACAGTTGATCACTATCTTGACTGTTTTGAGGATCTTTCAGTGCTAAGGCATAGTAATCAACGGCATTTTGATAATCTTCATTAAGATAATAACAGTCTCCAATAATCTGGTTCAACTCAGCTACAATCGATTCGTCGGATACTGCCTGTTTAAATTTCAAGAAATAGTCAGCAGCAGCGCGATAATGCGGTGGACTTTTCAGTAAGGCAGCGTGAGCGAAGACACGGTAGACTTGCTGAAACTGATCCACCCCCGGCAATTGCTCCATAATAAAGCGCGCGTCCGCCTCAGCAGCTTCCAGAAATTGAGTTTTTTTACTAATTTCATTAGAATCTTTTGCAGCCTCAGCCTGATACAGCAACAGATAACTGCGCATGTAATACAGTCGGCCCAGCAGTGGGTGCGGCTGATCCCGCTGTATCAATTTGGTCAGCAGATTTTCAAGATCATCTAACTGAAATGTGGTATCATTGGCCAAATGATACAAGGCTGAGCGCAGCACCAAATCATCCTGTGCATGGCTGAGCAAATCTTCCATCAACTTAATGCGATTGCGACTTCCCGATTCGTAAAAGAGTGCCTGCAGCAATAAAGTCCGCTCCAGTTCTAAGGTACCATCAACTAAGGATTTCTTATACGCTTCAATCGTTTGAATCGCTCGCTTTGTCTGGCCTGTATTTTGTAATGCAAAGGCCTGCGAAATCAGATTTACTTCGCCTGATTCGGCACCACTTATGTCCCCATCTAAAAGTGGCTCCCAAATTTCCTGGGCGCGAAGATTTTCAACAGAAAGTGGCAAAAAATCTAATGCCTGTTGAATCAAAAGACTAAATGTATTTGAAAACTGCCGACTATCCAGCAGGGCTTTATTCAGAGCCAGTTGAGCATTTTCCCAGTCTGCATTCAACTCGGCAATGAGCGCCTGTAAAATCGAATACCAGACGCGGTCAAAGGCCGTTAATGCCGCCATCTCGATCTTTAAAAAATCCGTATTTAATTCGCTTATCTCATCTTCAAGCTCTGAGTTACTCGCAAATTTTAAAAGACTGTTATACAAAAAATAGAGACTCCCATGGGATTGAGGCTCCATCGCGGACAATTCAAGCTTAGCCGCCTCAAACCTTTTTTGCGCAATCAGTGTACATGCGATTCGACAGCCAACTAGCGACCGCAAATGAGGATCTTGCAAGTCCTGAGCTAGCAAGCTACGAAAATGACGTTCTGCGACAACAGGCAAGCCCGCAACAAAAGCCTGCTGAGCGGCATCAAATTGCCACTGGTGTCGGATGACTGCGGCCTCAGCATCAGAATCTGAAACATTTCCAGAGGCCTGTATCAACAAGCCGCCTAAAAAAAGCTTACCGACGAAGCAAAATTGACAAAAATATCCCATATAAATTGGCTGGCACAGATTGTTCCACAGCATACAGACGAGCCACAAACTGGGCAAGTCCTAGCAGGATACAAAGCACAAAATCAGGCAAGCTATTTTCTATAGAGGGCCCCCAAATTTTACTAAATATGATAGCGACAACCCCACTCAGTAAACTACTAATGATCAGTTACCTGAATCAATGGCAGGCCCTCACCTGCGAATATTTTACGCTGAGCAAGCTTTAAACAGCAGGCTGGCATTATGCCCACCAAAGCCGGAGTTGTTGCAGATGGCGACGTCAATCTGACCTGTTCGCGCTGCGTTCGGCAAATAATCCAAATCACATGTCGGATCCTTTTCAGCGTAATTGATAGTTCCTGGGGCGCGTCCCTCTTTGATGGCCTTGGCGCAGACAGCTGACTCAATCCCCCCTGCGGCTCCCAGCAAATGACCCGTCATCGATTTAGTCGAACTGATCCACACCTTGTAGGCGTGCTCCCCTAGAGCGCGCTTAATAGCACCCGTCTCAAAGCGATCATTATAGGGAGTCGAAGTCCCGTGCGCATTAATATAATCAATTGCACTCGGCTCTAAACCAGCCTGCCGGGTCGCCGACAAAATAGCCGCACTCAACGCCTTCCCCTCTGGGTCTGGCGAAGTAATATGATAGGCATCACAAGTGGCAGCATAGCCCGCAAGCTCACAGTAAATTTCCGCACCACGTGCTTGGGCATGCTCATAAGTCTCTAGAACTAACACACCAGCGCCCTCGCCCATAACGAAACCGTCGCGGCCCAGGTCAAAAGGCCGACTGGCCTGCTGAGGGGTCTCATTGTACTGAGTACTCATCGCCTTCATCGAACAAAAGCCCGCATAGCCGAGTTCGGTAATGGCGGCCTCACTACCTCCAGCAATCATGATGTCGGCATCGCCATTCGAAAGCATTCTAAAAGACTCTCCGATCGTATGCGTCGAAGAGGAGCAAGCGCTCACGATTCCATAGTTCGGTCCCCGAGCACCCAGCTCAATCGCCACCACACCGCTGGCAATATTTGCAATGAGCGATGGAATCATAAAGGGCGACACCTTGCGAGGCCCTCCTTTGTACAAACGGCGACTTTGGGTCTGGATGGTTTCCATACCACCAATTCCAGAGCCAATCAGCACTCCAAAACGATCTGCGTCCAGTTTGCTACAGTCTACTTTGGCATCCTCTAATGCCAACTTACTTGCACCGACTGAAAATTGAGTATAGCGATCATTTCGTCGGGCCTCTTTGGGGTCCATAAAGTCCCCCGCTTTAAAATCTTTAACTTCTGCTCCCACCTTACTGGGATAGTCTGTCGTATCGAAGGAGCTCACGTGGTCAATCCCACTCTGTCCTGCAAGCAAGCCATTCCACAATGCGTCAATTCCCAAACCGTGCGCATTAATGGTACCAATGCCAGTAACCACAACCCGCTTTAATTGTCGATGCTCCCCCATAATAAAAAAAGAAACTGGGCCTGTTTGCAACAGGCCCAGTGATTAAAAAATAATTAACCCGCTTTTTCAGTGATGTAGTTTGTCACATCACCAACCGTTTGCAGCTTTTCTGCATCCGACTCAGGGATTTCACCATCGATTTCATCAGAAAACTCTTCCTCGAAAGCCATAATCAACTCCACTGTATCCAGGGAGTCAGCGCCTAAGTCGTCGATAAAAGAAGCCGTAGGCACGACTTGCTCTTCGTTAACGTTGAGCTGGTCAACGATGATTGTTTTAATACGTTGTTCGATTGTTTGTTCGGCCATAATGTATAGTAGGTTTAAATTAACAAAAGCAGGATCACATCACCATTCCACCGTCAACTGTAAAAACTTGACCCGTGATGTAGCCCGCATTCTCAGAAGCAAGAAAAGCCGTCATGTGCGCAATGTCATCGACCGTCCCCATGCGCTTCATGGGAATCATCGCCTTAATCGCATCCTGTTGCGAATCTCCTAACTCAGCAGTCATATCGGTGGTGATAAATCCAGGTGCGATGGCATTAACGGTCACATTACGAGCGGCAAACTCTTTAGCTAAACTCTTAGTCAAACCAATCATCCCAGCTTTAGCAGCGGCATAGTTCGCTTGGCCTGCATTGCCCATCAGCCCAATGACCGAAGCCATATTAATAATGCGCCCCCAGCGTTTACGCGTCATGGGGCGGGCCAAATGCTTAATCCAACTATAGCAGCTCGTCAAATTGGTGGCCATAACGGAATCCCAGTCATCTTCAGACATCCGGAACAAAAGCCCATCACGCGTTATCCCCGCGTTGTTGACCAAAATATCAATGATCCCGTGTTCATTCAGCAATTGCTCACAGGCCTGTTGCACACTTTCTTTGCAGGCGACATCCACCGCCATGGCTTGAGCAGAATACCCGGCCTCTGTGATCTCCGCTGCGGCTGCCGAGCAAGAATTAATCGACTGACTCACGCAAATCACGTGAATACCTTGTTGGGCCAAATGTATGGCAATGCCTTTTCCAATACCGCGACCTGCTCCTGTCACGACAGCTACTTTCTTTTTATTAGGATCACTCATGTACTTTAATGCTAATTTCGATATGCTGGTTATTTGATTATTTAATCATTGATCAAGCTTGAATCTTGTTTTCGAGCAATATTGACACAGACGCGCTCCTCGGACTTGTTAACTGCATGACGCAAACGAGCGAACAGAGAATCCAAAAAATTATCGCACAATCCGGCCTCTGCTCCCGCAGAGAGGCCGAACGCTTGATTGATGCTGGTGAGGTGCGCGTGAATGGCAAAGTGGCCACGTTGGGTTTAAAAGCACTGCCGGGCACTCCCATATTCGTCAAAAACAAACCTTTGATGGCACAAGCTAGTGAAAATTTAACCATACTCATGCACAAACCTAAGGGCGTCTTATGCACCAATGGCGACCCGCATGGAGGCAAAACAGTATTCGACCTGCTGCCAAAATCACTACTCAACACCCGCTTATATTGCGCTGGGCGATTAGACAAAGATAGCGAAGGCCTGCTTATTATTACCAATGACGGCGATTTGGCCCACTCGATCACCCACCCTAGCACTCAGATTGTTAAGCGCTATCGGGTGCGTCTCAACAAAGATTTCAATCCTGCAGACAAAGCCAAACTACTGGAGGGCACCCATTTTGAAGGCGACTTCTTAAAAGCGGAAAAAGTAATTCTTGCTCCCGAAGAGGGTGAAGACCATCGCAAACGACTAGAAATTCATCTCCATCATGGAAAAAAAAGAGAAATTCGTCGACTATTGGAGGCGCATCGCTACTTCGTCAAAAAATTGGTGCGAATACAAATAGGTGGCTTGGTTTTGAAAAACCTTCCCAAAGGGGGGATTCGAATTTTATCCAAAGCTGAAGTCGAACGCCTACGTACATCTTAATCTCATCTCGCATACAATGCCGCCATTTTCTATACTCAAACAAGCCTTACTGACCGCAGCTGTCTTCACTATATTCACCCACTCGCTGGCAGCAACAAATGGCGATCAGGTCGCTCAACAGCGTATCCAAAGCAATCATTCAGCTTCGCAGTCGATCATTCCGCAAGAAACCGCAACGAGCAAACGCACGACACCCGTCAGGCCCCACCATCAATTGATCGAAGCATCTCGAACTTTAGAGGGACAGTTTGTGCGCGTCATCAGCCGTTTTGGCCCTCGTTACCCCATTCGCTTACTCGATGGCAAAAAGAAGCGTTTGGCCTATGTCGACCTGTCACAAATATTTATTCGCGATCTACGGCCCTACCTCAATCAGTCGGTCATAATAAATGGTCCAGTGCGACCGCTGGTACCCGGCAGCGAGGAGCTCGTCATCATCGCTCGCACTCTACAGCTAAAACAGGGCCGTGAAGTGCTCCCATCTTCCAACCAAACAAACTAATCGACACCATGCACACAATTGACGGTAACGCCATCGCCAAAGACATTATCGAAGAACTGACCCATAAAGTCAGCCAATTAAAAACGAACAAACCAACGGTCGCCTTTATACGCGTTGGTGAGGATCCCGCATCGGTATCCTATGTGAACAAGAAGCAACAAACCGCGGCAAAAATTGGTATTGATACTCAATTGCATGTTCTGGCTGAAAACGTCAGCGAAAGTGAATTATATGCTTTGATCGACCAACTCAACGCGCAGCCAGAAGTCAACGGTATTTTGATTCAAGCACCCTTACCGCAGCATCTGAATGAAAATGCCTGCTTCAATCGAGTTGTCCCACACAAAGACGTTGATGGATTTAGCACCATAAATTTGGGAAAACTGTGCCAAGAGGACCCCGAAGGTTTTGTAGCCTGCACTCCAGCAGGGATTGTGGAATTGATTAAACGCAGTCAAATTGAAACCGAGGGCAAACATGTGGTGGTGTTAGGCCGCAGCCAAATTGTGGGCAAGCCGGCTGCGCTTTTATTTATGCGCAAGGCCCTTCCGGGCAATGCGACGGTCACCGTTTGCCACTCCCGCACCCAAAATCTTTCCCAAATAACCCGTCAAGCAGACATTTTGATTGCCGCTATTGGGCGCCCCCACTTTGTGACGGAGTCCATGGTACAAGCGGGCGCAGTCGTAATTGATGTTGGAATCAATCGCATCCCGGATAGCAGCAAACGCTCAGGCTATCGCTTAGTTGGGGATGTCGAATTCACAGCGGTCGGCCCCAAATGTTCCCACATCACCCCAGTACCGGGAGGCGTTGGCCCCATGACAGTCGCCATGCTCATGCAGAATACTTTTGAAGCACATCAAAGAGCCCAAGACTAAAAGGCCAAATTGATCCTTAGAGCCCATTGCCAGCATGCGCCTACAACAGAAGCCCTCAAACCAAGCCCCCAAACTACTGGACAGCATATTGGCACCGGATGGGCCCATGCCAGCGACTCGATTTTCGATTCGCGCATACGCATTTTTATTGGACTTCATTCTCATTACTGCACTCTGGATGCTGGCTCTCAACAACTTTTTGCTCCCCAGTTTCCATCCAGAAACATTCGAGGCTTTTCAAATATGGCTACAGGAGGTCGCTAATTATAGCCAAGCGGATAGCCTAGCTCCCCTGCCTGAGATGAGCCCAGCATTGCAGTCTGGGCTTAATTTCGCACTAGAAATGCAAATACTATTTTTCTGGTGCTACTTTGCCGCGAACGAAACATTTTTTTCGGGAGTGAGTTTGGGTAAAAAGATTTTCTCTATCCGTAGTATCCATACCGTCACATTAGAGCCCCCCACAGTGATCAGCGGGATTACCCGCGCCAGCCTTAAAACATTGGCTGTCACCTTTTTATTTCCACTTTTTCTCTGTATCAGTGTCGCCTGCATGCTGTTCAATAAACGTAAACAAACGGGTCACGATCTCATCAGTCAAACAACTGTAATTGACTCATTTTAAACTGGTCATTAAATATTTTTTGATCAGCCTTAATTAGATACATGCTGTCTAGTAATCGTCGTCCATCACGATCTCTATCAGGCGTGTTGCAATCTGACACCGTATCACATGCCCGCTCAAGCCCACATTCTGCTCGTTGATGACCAAGCTGTGAATCTTATGCTCTTAAAGCGCAAACTGGAACGCGCTGGCATGTGCGTCGACAGCGTATCCAGTGGCTTAGCTTGCTTGGATTCCCTGGCCATAAAGAAGCCTGATTTGATTTTGTTGGATGTCAGTATGCCCGAAATGGATGGTTTTGAAACTTGTGAAAAAATCCAAAACAACCCGAGTTGGATCGACATCCCGATCATTTTCATCACGTCCAAAAAATCCAAAGAAGAAAAGATACAAGGCCTGAGTGCTGGCGCTGTTGACTATATTACCAAGCCGATTGATTTTGATGAAACGCTAGCGCGGGTAAAAACTCAGATCCGACTACAAACCATGTTTCGAGAAAATCGCGAGTTACAAGGCCGGCTTGGAGAGGCTCGCAGAAGTGCTGCGATTGGAGCCGTGGCACAGGGTCTGACCCATAACCTAAATAACTTACTCGGAGTTGTGGTCGGCTATCTGGACCTAATGAAGTGCAGCTATGACCAACCCTCCATGATCCAACGCAGCGTTGAACACATTGACCAATCACTCGGCCGCATTATCACAGTGGTCCGACAATTAGGAACAATTGCCAACAGTGAGCACGAATACAAACAATCTATAGCAGCCAATGCTCTGATCGAATCGAGCATTCAGCGCTTCAATAAAGAGTCTGCAGCTCAAGGAGAGGTGCGTTTCGAAACAAAGGTGCCCGATTCAGTGCACATCCTTACGAACCAAGAGAATTTTGAAACCGCCCTAATCAAACTCCTCACCAACGCAGGCGATAGTAACGCGGCAGTCGAGAATGCCTCCGATGGCATAATCTCGGTACAAGCGCATCAAGACGCTAGCCAAGATCACCCACAACTGGTGATCACCGTCAAAGACCAAGGATCCGGTATCGATCCCACCATACAAGAACGCATGTTTGAACCCTTTGTGACAAACAAAGCAGGCGTGGGCCGTGGAATGGGATTGACCATTGCGCGCCATATTATGCGTAAAAATGAAGGCGATGTCCAAGTCACTGACTCCTCAGATACTGGCACCAGCGTCTGTATCACCTACCCCATCGCCTAATATGCAAGTCCCAATTTTATTTGTTGGAGCGGGCAAAATGGCGGCCGCCATGATCGCTGGTCTGATTCAAAAAAAAAGCTACTCACCGCAGCAAATTGCTTGTTTATCTGGTTCTGGATTAAGCGCTCAAAAGTTGACCAAACAATGGGGACTTGCGAAAATCGAGTACGCGCAACTTCAGCAGACGCAAATCGATACCGTGATCATCGCTTGCAAACCCCAGCAAATTGATGCGATTGATCCCAGAATCCTGGCGGCCACCCAAGGCACACTGTTGCTGTCAGTCTTGGCCGGCACGCCGATCAGCCGGCTAAATACTTACTTCGGAGCCGCTCGCAACCATGTTCGCACCATGCCCAATACGCCCGGCTGTATCGGTGCCGGTGTGACCGCTTATGCAAGTAAGGCTCCTCTCACCGCTTCAGATCAAGCGACACTTGAATCGCTACTGCAAGCGCTCGGCTGCTACTACCCAGTAGATGAGGCTCAGCTGGATGCGGTCACCGCACTGAGTGGCAGTGGACCAGCCTACGTATTCCAATTTGTAGAAGCCCTACAAGCAGCTGGCTCAGCAATGGGCTTAGATGCCGAACTGGCCAATGCACTGGCAGTGGAAACCTTATTGGGCTCGGCACAACTCTTAAAAAGCAGCGCAGACAGCCCCAGCCAGTTACGCCAAGCGGTCACCTCGCCTAATGGGACGACGGCCGCGGCACTGGATGTATTGAATCAATCAAACTTCAACCATATCATTTTACAAGCATTGCAGGCTGCCAAAGCCCGTTCGCAAGCGCTGGCTAAAGCCTAAGTGCCAACACACATTCTATGAAAGCAATCCAAATCAATAACACCGTCTTGCGCGACGGCCATCAAAGCCTCGCCGCGACGCGAATGACCACCCAGCAAATGCTCCCCATTTGCAAAGAACTGGATGACTGGGGCTTCTCGGCCCTAGAGACTTGGGGCGGCGCCACCATTGACTCTGGCTTACGCTTTCTCGATGAGTTCCCCTTCGATCGCCTAGATGCGCTCAAAAAGGCTTGTCCCAAAACGCCACACATGATGCTACTGCGGGGGCAAAACATTGTCCAATATGCACACTTCCCCGACGACGTGGTCACGGCTTTTATTCAATGTAGTGTCAAACATGGCATGAATATCTTTCGCATATTTGATGCGCTAAATGACACTCGCAACATGGCCTGCGCAATCCGCGCGGTCAAGGCGGCAGGTGCGACAGCTCATGGTACTATCTGCTACACTAGCAGCCCGGTCCACACCACAGAAAAGTTCATCGAAATGGGGGTGGAACTGGAAACAATGGGGGCCGATGCCATCGTTCTTAAAGACATGGCAGGCCTCATCCCCCCAGCCCAAGCCAGTACCATCATTGGAGGACTCAAAGCCAAACTCTCCATTCCCGTATGGATCCACACCCATGATACTGCTGGTCTGGGAGCCGGTACCTATATGGCCGCCATCGATGCCGGGGTCGACGCCATTGACCTTTCGATTGCTCCCTTCGCAAACGGCACTGGGCAGCCAGATACTACTCGGATGTTGGCGCTGCTTGAGGGACATGCCCGTTGTCCTGAGGTATCCGAAGCACAAAATGAAGCGCTGCGCTCCATTCGCCAGCACCTAGAAAGCGTCTACCAAGAACTGGGCGACTTCACCAGCCGTAAAAATGAATTGGTGGATATCGATACCCTAGAGTACCAAGTCCCCGGTGGCATGTTATCCAATTTCCGCACACAACTCAAAGAGCAAAAAATGGAAGACAAGTTTGACGAAGTCTTCCAAGAAATCCCCGTGGTGCGCGAGGCGCTGGGCTGGATTCCATTGGTGACGCCCACTTCACAGATCGTGGGCATGCAGGCCTTCCTCAACGTGAAATTTGGTCGCTGGAAAAAAATCTCTCCTCAGGCAGCCGACATTGCACTGGGCTATTACGGTCGAACCCCTGCACCGGTCGATCCAGGACTGCAAGCATTGGCCGCACAGCAAATGAAAAAAGAGCCCATCACATGCCGCCCAGTGGAAGCCCCCAATCTGCCGCTAGCCCACATGGAGGATCTACGGAAACAACTCCAAGTAAAAAACATGCCGGATGACGACGAGCACTGCGTCATTTACGCCATGTTCCCCCAGCAATTGGAGGCACTCTGGAACAAAAAAAATGCCGCCGATCCCTGCAAGCACAGTGCAGATGATCCGGCTCCCAGCAAAAGCGAAAAACCTTCGGCGGCGGGTGCGGTCAAGCACTATAACATTTCCCT
>Ga0213867_1000114_pt1 | contig 35920 bp, 18 predicted proteins | sample PICome_12_FD_160120 | JGI IMG/M metagenome (GOLD analysis project Ga0213867, IMG submission 160120) | Coastal seawater microbial communities near Pivers Island, North Carolina, United States - PICO540 | ecosystem: Environmental > Aquatic > Marine > Coastal | place: USA: North Carolina... | reverse complement strand
ATAAACAAGTCTTCCCTTCGTTGGCATTCTCAACGATAACTCCTGCTTGGTCAAAGGTCAAATGCTCTCGTAGTAAATTCATCTATAAGTCCTTATTATTTTGCTCTCTTTGGAGCACCATTTAATGGGCTTCCAGCACCTTTGTCTGCTGACTCAGGCTTGCCTTTTCTTTCAGCACCATGCCCTGCAGATTGTGCTTTCATTGCTGGGGCCTTTTTATTACCTGGTACATTTACATTACCTGTGCTCATGTCTTTTGGATTTTGATCACTTACTGGGTTACCGTGTAGATTACCTTTGTTAGCTTCAACTCCCGACTCTGTTCCGCCTTTTAATATGTTTGCTGTAGTACCACCCATATCATTTTTTCCAGCTACTGGTGACTTTGTGTTTGTACCATTGTCGCCCATTTTGCCAAATTGATGATATTGCTCGCCACCTACTTTGTTTACATATTCGCGCATAAGTTCTGCTTGGGTAAGATTTTTTCTTGACTCATAGCTAAAATTTTCTTCAGGCATTTCTTCTTCGTCGCCCATGTCCATGTCACCTTCTTCTTCGTCGCCCATGTCCATGTCACCTTCTTCTTCGTCGCCCATGTCCATGTCACCTTCTTCTTCGTCACCCATGTCCATGTCGCCTTCTTCGCCGGCTAACATCTCTTCAAATTCTGCTTTAAGGTCAGCTAATTCTGCTTCAAGATCTTTAATATCATCTTGTGTTACAGGTTCGTCTCCTCCCATATCAGCATCCATGTCCATGTCACCTTCTTCGTCACCCATGTCCATTTCCATATCATCAGCAGCGTCTCCGCCCATCATGTCCATGTCCATTTCTGGTTCGCCTTCAACTTCAAATTCATCTAAATTAAAGTTTTCATCGACTTCTTCGTCATCTGATTCATCGACTTCTTCGTCATCTGCCTCGTCAACCTCTTCATCTTTTGATTCATCTAATTCGTCATCTGATTCATCAACTTCTTCGTCATCTGATTCATCAACTTCTTCGTCATCTGATTCATCAACTTCTTCGTCATCTGATTCATCAACTTCTTCGTCTTGCTCTTCTTGTAGTAAGTTTTCATAAATTTGTCTTGATTTTTCTACTACAATTTCATGGAAAAGATCTTCTGCTTTAGCAGTATCTTCATTTACAAGATATTCTAGCATTTGCTGGAATTTATCTCGGCTTTCATTTACTTTTTTAGGCGCAACTTTTTTGTTGACGCTTTCTTTTACCTGCTTTTTAATTCTTTTTTGTGCCATTGATTACTCCTATAAATTTACCAAATGGTAAGGCTGTCATAATATTATTTACATTAATTGTAAGAAATAGTGCATAAATAGAGGAAAAACAAGGTTTTTTATAGATTAAAAAACTTTAAAAAAAATTCTTTATTCATAGTTTTATAATTAGGCAATTTTTCAAAATCTTCTGGATTGTATGTATGAGATTCTACAACCCTAATAAACTCAATATTTTTATTATCTTGTATCACCATTTTTGTTTGCCTTGACCAATTACCAAAAAATGTCGCCCCGTCTGAGCTTTTTTTATAATTTGGCGTATTTGCGTAAACATTATTAAATTTTTTACCGCCGTCTAAACCTTTATAATCAAATCCTAAAATATATATTTGTTGCCATTTATGTTGGCATGCAAGCCATAAAGCTGTAGGCCCACTGCTCCATCCTTTACTTGGTTGAAAAAAATTAAAATTATTCATCCTCTCATATGATCTGTTAGGATTTGTCCAAACTATATTTTTATTTTGATAACCAGATTTATTAATTTCAAGGATCATTTTAACATCAACAGCAACAAGATAGTCTGGAGAAAATTCTCTGTAGAGAGCATTACATCCATAAATTGTACCAGTTGCCTTTAGTTTATCTAAGTCAATGCCTACCCTCGATGTACCATTACCTAAAACAAAAGCAAGACGATGACTTTTTTCAATATGAGAAAAGTCAGTGACTTGTTCACGAATTTTAGCTAACTGTTTTTCTGCTTTTTTTTTATTTTTTAAATGATTGTTGTATGCTTTTAATCTTTTGAATTCTTCTTTAGTGTATAAAGATTTATCAAGCTTCACACTAGCCCTTCACCTGCTGCAGCGGCCTGAGCAGCCATGCCATACATTTGCCGAACAAATTCAATCTCATTTGCTTTTTCTTTATCATGAAGTTCTGCTGCTTTTCTTGCACGATTTATCTGTTTAAGCGTTAATCTTGTTTTCCTAGTGTCATCTAGATCAACAACAGATTTGTCATACTGTGGCTCATACCTATCGTCTTCAGCAGGCTCCATGGTTTCTTTATCATAATAAAATAATTCACGTAGTATCATACTGTATTTATACCGTTGGTGCGGCTCCTGTATCTGCTGGTGCGGCTTCTGCTCCAGGTTCTGGTACAGTTGCACTTGTCGGAGGTTCTCCTTCTCCTCCATCTTCCATTCCTTCAATATCTGCTATGTCCTCAGCACCGCCAATATCTGCAGATATTCCTGCTCCGCTAATTCCTACACCACGCATTTCTGCAGCAGCATCTCCTCCTGAAGTTTGTAATTCTTCATCATTTTCCTCTCTCCATAGCTGTTCATTTTCTGCAATTTCCTCTTCACTTAATCCTAGATATCTTTTTAAAGCAAATCTATTAGCAATAAAAGGTATTGCTTGTACAGATCCAAAACTTGCAATGCGTGTAGTGTCTAACTCACTTTGCCGGTAAGCAGCGAAATTTTGCGGAGGGCAAAACTTAATATCAAACATTGCAGTATCAATATTAACACCTTTTTCAAGTAAGTATCTTTTAAATTCTTGATCAAATTCTTCTATTAGCAAATTTTGTAATCGTTCGCAATAGGTGTTAAACCTTAGTTCTTGTATATACGCAGTACCAACTCTGCCGTCATTATATGTTGCATTACTGTCATCTGCACCAGTAGGCAAATAACTACTAGGTATTCGTAGTCCTCTTACTAATTTATTTGTAAAATATCGTAAATCGTCTATTTCACCTAGGTTAGTTCCGCCAGGCAGTGTTTCAACTTTACTGCCTCTACCTTCTGCAGTTTGAGGGAAAAAGTAATCTTCATTGATTGACAGAGGATTATAGCTACTGTCTATGACGTTTGTTCCTCCTCCTGTCTTGGATGGTATTCTCCGCTGATGGATTTCCGTTTTTACACGCTCAACAAACTGCATTGCAAGATGGCTAGGCATGTTACCCACATCAACGTAAAAAACTCTTCTCTCAGGTGCTCTTTGCACCCTGTAAATTATAATTGCATCTTCTAATAATTCTTTTTGTTTGTAAACTTTGAAAATACTTTCTAATAAACTGTTACCGAAAGGAAAATTCTCATCTAATCCTTCGCTAAGGCTTACATGAACAATATGTTCTGCATTAACTGCAACTTCTTCTTGTTCAATTTGAAATCTAGAACCTACTTGTCCTGGATTTGTTGGTCCGGTCATTCCTCTAACACCACCTGTAATGTACCCGGTTCCTCCTCCAGTAGTACTACCATTTGTTTGCAAAGGCTGAGTGGCAATTAAATCTTTAAAATTTAACGCAACATCTTGCACAATGTATTGTTCAGGTTCTTTGCCTTCACTTTCATTTACAATAATTCGATTTACTTTAGCCGGATCAACATAAAATAATTTTTTTGTTTCTGGATCTCTTAGGAAAAATGTGTCACCATATTTAAATGTATTCCGTAAAATGCGAAACATTCTTGTTTCAAATTCTTGTAATTTATACCATTGTTTTAAGTATTCGCTTAGGATTTGTACTTCGGTGTTTGTAGCATTCTTATAAAATTTAAATTCAAAATGTGTATCATTCTTTTTATTTTTTTGCGTACAAAATTCAGCAAGGATATCAAGTGCGGCATTTACTTCAGAATCCATATCCATAGTGTTATACTGGCCATATCTTTCTACACGATTAGGTGCTCCAGTATAGATATCTGGTAAGAATGAATTATAATTGGATCTTGCCGGTCCTGGCTTGTTAGAAAATTCCCGTCCGCTGATTGGACCAAACCCTGATCCAGGTTTTCCTTGCTGATCAACTGTTGTAAAAAACTTCTTCCAACTCATTCTTTTCCTTTTTACGCATACATAGATGATTCTCGATTGTAATCAAGATTCTTTTTTGACATGTTATTACTTTTAGTATTTAGCTCTACTACTTCTCTCACATTATTGTTAAGATCAGTTAATTTTTGTACTACTTGTGACATGTCTACATTATTTTTAGCTGGGTAATTTTCCATTAACTTTTCTATTTTTACTAATATTTCATTAACACTACTAGACCAAGTCTCTGTTAATTTATTTAAATCTCCACTAGCTGGATCACCGTTATATTTTTTAATATCAGTTACACCTGATTTTACCATTTCCTTTAATTGCGATAAAAGGGCTGCATTTTCTGCCGCAAACATTTGTTTATCTTGGCTCATAGGTCCCATAGTTAGTAATTCTTGGAACAACTGCTGAGTCATGTCATTAGACATTGATGCGTTTGGTTGGAAATTTTGGGACTGCTGAGCCATGTCATTAGACATTGATGCGTTTGGTTGGAAATTTTGGGTTGGTTGATACATTGCTGGTACTAATTGTGGATCATTTGGTTTGATATTTTGACTAAATGGATTTAAATCTAATTCATCCCACCATGTATCAAATGCATTTTTCTTAGCTTTAATGTCGTCATAAAATTTTGTTAATGTAGCAAACTGATCATCGTACCATGATTGGAAATCATTTTTAAATCCAGATAATTTATCCATTAATGTAGATAAACCCATTTCTTCATTTATAAATGTTTGAAATTTATTACCCCATGTATCTAATGAATCTGATATGTATTGTGTAATACTGTCCCATTTTTCGGTTACAGATTTCAATGCATCGTCAATAATAGTAGTAGCATCTATCCTTTTACCTGCAGCTCTTTCTCCTTCAACTGCAGCATAATCATCCTGTTGTAGTTTATGTAACCCTTCTTGTAATTGCTGTGATAAATTACCTTCTTTATCTAATATGTTTTTACTAATTAAATCTTTAAGTAATTTTTGTTTTTCTCCTTCGTTTTGAGTTTCATTAAACTGTTTTAACAGATTATGTATTTCTTCAATTTTCATTCCGCTGTCTGACTCTGGATCACCTTCAACTGCCTGTAGATCTATCTTTAATCCTCGACCTATAAATGTTTCCAAATCTGCCATACCTACTGCAGCTGGACCTTTTTCCTGCAAGACATTATTCTTTTCCAATAATCCGTTTATCTTGTCTTGTAAACCTTTAACAAGAGCAGGTGAATCAAATCTCTGAATGTCTTGTGAAAGCTCAACTAACTTATCATTAATTGCTGCAGAAGACTGTGCTCCGCCCAAGACTTTTTGGAATTCACCACTAAGCTCTGCAAATTGTTGTTCAAATTCTCTTACTGCCATGTAAGAACCCATGTTTTCAGTTTGATCATACATGGTATTCCTTACTTTTTCTGTCATTTCGGCTACAACAGTATTAAATCCTTCTATGATATCGCCTGTAGCGCCTATCTTTGATTCAATCGCAGTAATTAATGGATCCATTTCAGCCAATGCATCTGCTTGTGTTTGTCCTACTTCTGAAACTCCTGCCATGCTTGCTAGATATGCGCCCTGTCTACTTTTTGCAAATTTTAAAGCTGCAGCGGTTGCTTCTTGGCTTAATCTCTCAGCTTGTTCTACATCTCCAGCTTTCAGTGCTGCGGCTGCTTGTTGGGCAAGTGCATATGCTTCGTGGTTTGTTGCGGCAAAATTCTTTGTAGCTTCGCCCACAGGAACACCAAGTCGGATTATATCATCCATTAGGTCTTTTAGCACAGTTGGTGCACCAGCTAACCCAGTTTGCATTTGATTATATGCTTCTTGTGCATTTTCTATACCATTTGCTTCAAGCATCCTTAATGCACCAATTTGTGCTCCATCTCGCTGCCTGCGCTCTAGATCATCCTGGATAGCTTTTGCTTGCTTTCCAGTTAATTTAGACATCACTGTCATTGATTGTGCAAGTTCTGCGGCTGCTAACAGTTGTTCTTCTTCTGATCGTTGTGATAAAATATCTTGCCGCCTAGTAAGAGCTATGTTTTGAACAACAAATTCATTAGCTTCAGCAATAGACATACCTAAATTTTGTAGTCTATCAATTACTCCACTATCAAACATTGTGCGACCTAATTTTGCTACAGCCGCTGCTCCTCCGTCTACTCCACCTTCAAACATAGACAAAGTTTGACTATTGTTAGCTACAATTTCAGCGTAGTCTCTTAAACTTAACCTTGCCTCGCCTGCCTGTAAACGTAGCTGCGATAAATCTCCGCCAAAGCCGCCTCCTACCTTTGATAGATACCGGTACATGTTAGCTTGGTCTTGTAGCATTCCTGATACAACTTCAACACCCATGCCTAAAACTTTAAACGTGTCACCTAAAAAATCTCCTATTATAGGAATATTTTTTGTAAACGATTTGTCTAGTTCACTACCTAAACTGTTAACTGCTTTACCAAAATCCGCTAAATTTCCATTACCTCTTTCTAAGATAGTGATAAATGAACCTACAGAACTTGCCAAACCACTACCCGTATCTTTGAGTACGTTACCCATGCGAGCTAATCCGCCTATTCCGTCAGGTGCAGATGGTGTGTTTGTATTGCCTCCGCCTCCGGATGGTCTAGCATTCTTAAAGCCTGCAGCAATTGAATCTTGTATTGCTTTTTTTAGTTCTTGTAAATCTTGTGGGTCCATTTAAAATCCTTAATCTAAATCTGGATGATCTATCAATGATAAGTATATTATTATTTATGTGGAGAATATATGGCAAGTTTTTTGCAAAGTTACAGTAGGCAACCTAAAATTTATGTTGACCTTCCTAGCCAAGGAACTTATTACAATGACAAGATAGTCACAGAAAATACGATTTCTGAGATACCAGTGTTCGGTATGAATACTATGGATGAACTGATAATTAAAACACCGGATGCTTTGTTTTCAGGAGAGGCTACTGCACACATTATCAAAAGTTGTATACCACATATATTAGATCCATGGAAGATTGTAAGTTTTGATATTGATTACCTATTAATAGCTATAAGGATTGCAACATATGGCGATCTAATGCCTATTACAACAACCTGTCCCCATTGCTCAAACAGTGCAGAACATGATATTAATCTTCCAAATGTATTAGGCCAATTATCAAATAATCAGTTACCTGCGCCTGTGATGTTAGAAGGTTTAAAGATAGAGCTTAGACCATTGACTTACAAAGAGCAAACTGATTTTTCCAAACAAAACTTTACACTACAGAAAAAATTAGTTCAAATTGAAAAATTACCAGATGATAATAAAGATAAAGATAAACTTAGACAAGATATCTTTAATGAAATGACCCAGTTGGCAGCAGAAATTGGATTAACCCATGTACACAATATCTCAAACGGTAATGACGTAGAATTTAATTTCTTAGAAATCAAACATTTCTTAGTTACTAACGACAGCATGTTCTTTAATGCTGTCCAAGATAGGGTAAAAGAAATGAATGACAGTTGGTCCCTTCCTGAAATTACTGTTACATGTATAAACGAAGAATGCGGAAAAGATTTTAAAACAAAAATTAATGTAGATTACTCAAGTTTTTTCGGCAACAAATCGTTAAGCTCTCGGAATCTGACCTTATAGACCTCGGTAAACACTACGAAAACATCACAAAAGAAATTAAACATAATACATACAAGTTAGCTTGGTATATGAGAGGATCTTTCTCATATGATGATGTAATGTTTAAAATCACAAGTGAAGATAAAAAGATAATTTCAAATATTATTGAAGAAAATTTAGAAACTACAAAAAATACCCATTTGCCTTTTATTTGATAGCAAGTTGTGGGTTATCTCGTAAAATTTCATCTACTAGAGCTTTTATCTTTTTGGCTTTTTGACTTTGACTTGCGTCTTTTGAACCTAAACTGCCTTTACTAAATGTAAATTGTGATTCAGAAACTTTGCCGCAGTCGCTAGCAATCTGTAGTGTGTAATTTGATAACCAATCTCCAACTATGTAATCGCTTGCTAACCATGCAAGTTTTCGAGCCCTTGGTCCAATTGCTTCTTGTATTTTTTCTATACCTTCCCTACCTGCTGCAGCTGATCCTACTGCAAATAAACCAGCTAGTCCAGGCACCTTTACTAAACTAGGCATGTATTTCATTAGTTGGTCTGCACCTGCTGCTGCACCAAAAGCAGTTACTAATTCCATAACTACACCTGATTTAATTTTGTACGCCCTGTGATTTAATCTTTTTACTAGATCCTCACTTGAAAAAATGTTGCCATTAAACTCTGCCGAATGTCCGGGTTGTACTCGCCTACTGCAGTTGTTCATCTGCAGGATAATACCGTATTCTTTTGCACTGCGATAAAGATTATTAGCACCAAGGACTAAACCTAATAGCACATTAAATTTAAAAGTTGCTACCCTGCGTAACGCACTAAAGACAGCTTTAAATTTAGACTTTGCATTAGACCAAACAGTCGGTTTTGCATCAGGTTCAACAGGATCAGGACCTACATTACCTACTACTTTACTGCCTGTACCTATCTTACCAATTTCAGGAGGAGTAGTAGAATCACTATCACTGTTACTGCTTTTTTTTACAATGTCTTTTTCAAATAATATTTCAGATACTAGCATAATTGTATTTATTCATAATGAGCTACGCTCATTAGTGTTTTCGCTTACGCTCTAACACATTTTTTTAAGCTTATATAAATTAGAATCAATTAATGGTTCATGTAGATTGTTTTGGTCAGACGGAACCTGTACAAAGGTTCCAAGTCTTTTAGGAAATGTTTCATGTGAGTTGCATTTGCCGTGACTATGAAGTAGGTGTTTTGTACGACCCCAAGGGCTCCTGCCTTTCCCTTACCTACACCGACATCATGTAAGTAAAACTTACACTATCCTCTGCTTCGTTCCTAGTGCTAGAGGTTTTTAGGGGTTATCGTGAGTGAGACGCACCAGTATCCGGTGTTGTGTACAAACAACACCTCAAGATGGATTAGGCAACCCTAATCAAACAGTGTCTCGTATATAGCCTTAAGCGCCTGTACAACAGGATTCAAACGCTTCTTTGTTCAATTCAAAGAAGTCATTGTAACCTGTAAGTCTCCAAGTGTTGTTAGCCTTGTCCGTGTAGTCTAAGTGCCTATTGGTTTTGAAATTTTGTGGTAATTGGTATGCGATATATTTGCCTATGCGGTCAAATTTCATAAAGAGGATGTTTACATCGCCTTGGTCAGCTGCCTCAAGTGTTTGTTGTAGCCAATTTTCAAGTTGTGGTATGGGGCCTTTGTTGAGTAATTGATGGAAGGGGAATCCTGCATAATTTTTACATTCTGCATTAAAGTATTTCCAATCGTCAGGAGGTATAATATCTCCTTTATGGGCTCTAACTTGTCCTTCTGTTAGTGTTTCTCTGCGATAATTATTCTTACCTCCAGTAAAAGCACCACTGTCTGGAACTCTAGTAAATGAATCTTTGTACATTTCAGAGAGATGTTTTGCTATTTCTCTCTCGAACCCTTTGCCTTTTGATTTGCTTTTCGATGGCATACTTCTCGTGGATTTCTTTTTGTCTTTGTCTAGCTAAAGTAATTATCCTTCTTAAAGATCTCCGGCTCGAAGCGTGAGTTCTACATGATAATTTACGTTCAAACTTTTCATTTTCAATAAAATATTCTAAGTATGCTTTCGTAAGTAAGTCGTGTGTGTCGTCTATTATCATATTGTAACCTCTAAATCATTACTGTAAGATGTAAATCCATTTTCCTTAATAACTTTTAACACATGATTAACCCTTCCAATTAATTCATCCTTGTGACTGATAAGGAAAACATTTTTTTCTCGTTCTCGACCCATTTTTTTAATTACTGCAAGTGAACCTTCTACTCCTGCAGTATCCATTCCGCTGTCAATTAGCTCGTCAATAAACAATAAATTAATATTTTGATATAAACTCTCCCATACATCACGGAATGCAAAGCTCATACCGAGTATTAGCCTGTTCCTTTCGCCTCTGCTAAGGTTATCAAAGTCTAAATCCTGTCCAAGCTGGGTAATTTCTACTGCTAGATCGTTTTGGAATGTAACTTGATGTGGTAAACCTAGCTTATCTAGGTAATAAGTAAGCCTATTGTTAAGATATGCAAGATTTTGATCAATTATCTTCTTCCTAATGAACGAATCTTTGTTGGTTAACAATTTTAATAGGAATTCTTGATGCTCTTTATAGTCTGTAAGCGTGTTTACAGTATCCCAAACAATGTCCTGTAGTGCAGTTTGTGACAATTCATCAATCTGTTCTTGGTATGGATCTGTTTCTGCTAAGGTACGTTCAAGTAAACTACGTAATTGACCTACATTTTCTTTATGCTCGTATGCTTCCTTAACTGTGTCATAAAAAGTATTAGGCCTGCCATTAATATCACCAATTTCTATTAATCCTTGTTCAACATCTGTTAATTTTCTTGTGATTTCTGTTTGATATGTAACAGCATCTTCCAGTTCTTTGGACTTTTTATTAACCATTTCCTGTTTTTTATCAGCATGCAATGGTTGATTACATGCGTAACATATAGCAGTTTCTAATTCTTCGATATCCTTTTTGACTTTATCAACTGTTTTATCTGCACGAGATAGAGCGCTTTCTAATGTAGCACGTTCCTTGTTTAGTGCTGTAATTGCGTTGTTGTGTTCATTCCAATCGGCGAGTTTTGTGTGTAAGTTTAGCTCGTTATCTATGTCTAACTCTTCTAATTCGGTTATACTACGTTGTAATTTACCGATTCCTTTTTCCTTTTGTGCTTTCCAGGCAGATTGTTTTAGTTTTAAGCTATCAATACTTTCTTGTATGTGTTCGTTACTGGTTTGCACTGCTCTAATCCGTGCTTCTTCTTCAGATATAGCTTCTTTGGTACTCCGTACCTGTTCTTTAAGCCGTTCTGCCTTTTCAGATAACAGTGTAATACCTAGCAGTTGTTCAATAATCATCCTTTGATCATTCTGTCGCATGTTAAGGAACGGTTCCGTATAGGTATTAAGTGCAACAACATGTTTAAACATGTCATGACTCATACCAAGTAGCTCATTTATAGCCTCTTGTGTCTTCCTACTGTCTCCTTGGCTCTCGTCTACTATTTCCTGTTCTTGATTATTAATATAAAACTTCATTACATTTGGAGATCTACCTCTTTCTATCCTGTAGTCGGTATTATTCTTCTCAAAATGTAATGTAACCAACATTCCTTTACTGTTTGTCTTGTTAATTAAGTTGTTTCTCTTAATATTAGTAAGTGCCTGTCCGTATAATGCGTATGATAGTGCATTTATAATGGTAGTTTTTCCAGTACCGTTACGAGATCCAGTATCGTCACCGCCTTGATCTAAATTTTCGCCTAAAACTAGTGTTAATTGTTCTTTGCTAAAATCTATTGCTTGCGTTTGATTACCAACGCTCATAAAGTTTTTAACCGTAAGGTCTTTTATTTTAATTGGCATTATAGTTCGTTATAAATGTCTAACAGTGTGTTTTTGTTGAAGTTTTCGCTGTCGATTGCATTAATTTCTTTAGAAACAATCTCATCTACTGTTTCAAACTGGCTAATATCTAGTTCTGTTGATATTTCTTCAATCTGTTTCTGTGGAATAAGCACAATTTCTCTACAATTGTATTGCGATATATATGTTTCTTTGATAAATTGTGCTTCTTCATATGATATTGGTAAGTCTAGTGTAACCCTAAGATACATATTTGGTTTAATTATGTTTGCTTGTGGATCTAGTAGCTTACTTAGTGTTGTGGTACGATACTTAGGTGCATTTGACCAATTAATATATTGAGGTGCAAGGTTATTTTCACGATCAAATATCATCATACCACGTTCGTCGTCGCCTGCATCTGCGTAGTTGTGAGGAAATGCATTACCAATGTACTGTATCTTACCTTGTTTTTGACGTTTATGGAAGTGACCACTGAACACAAGGTCTTGATTTTTAAAATGCTCAGGACGTAAATCACCATGTTCAGGCATTTTTACCATAGCATTCATATAAAAATGAGGTAATTCGAAATGTCCAAACATGTATTTGGCTTTACATTGCTCGATTAGTTTCCATTCATCACCTACTAACCAAGGTACAAGTGCAACATCGTCAATTTCTGTAAACGAATTAACAAATTCTATACCTTCTATATGTCTAGCAAAGTCAGTAGAGCTTACATCACGCTTGTCCTTGTAATATAAATCGTGATTACCTGTAAAAATAAAAAAAGTATCAAATGCTGCACCTAATTTTTCTAAACTACGGAGGGTAGCCTGCATTGTTGTAAGATTTAAACTATTACGATTATGATGCCAGTCTCCGCAAAATATTCCAGTTTCGCAGTTATTTTCTTGTGCAGTTTCGATAAACCAGTCAACGAAATTTTCACAATCGTCATTGTGTATTTTACTATTGCCTTTAAGACCAAAATGTATGTCTGTAAAGACTGCTGCTTTTTTAAACATAAAAATTTAGAATGTATTGTTTTCTTGGAATTCAGCTTCTCGTTTTAATGCAACCGCCCATTCGTCATTTGCTTGTCTAGTATAACTAGGATTCATATTGTTCATTTCCAAAATATCGTCGCGAATGTTTTGATTTCGTTTTTCTAGATTAATTACTCTAACAAAACTATTTGTAACTGCTGCTGTGTAATATGCAAATGGATTTTGGCTTTTAGATTCGTCAAATTGAAGACCAATTTGTGCTAATTGTAAGATTGCCTGACCTCTCATTTCGTCATTGTAAGTATATCCTCTTACATTACCACGTGTAGCATATCTTTCACAAAGTTTCATCCACATTAGAGCTAATTTATCTGTAGGAATTCCGTGATTTAAAGAAAAACAACCATCTGTAAGGTCTCCTTTCCAATGGCTTTTACCGACACAAAATAATTCATCTTTATCATTAAATTTCCAATGTTGAAATGGAGGAAAGTTTAATTTTACTTTTCGATCTGCAATTGTTTTAGGATTTTTTTTCCTTCCAGGTTGGTCTGGAATATGATCGTATGTCATAATTCTAAACACAAGCTCATTTTTTTCTATATCGTTAAAATCTTTATCTAACGAATTTCTTTTAATATAATTTTTTTTAGCATCAATAATTATTTCTTGATTAATGTCATTTAACGAGTGTATGATAATGTCAAATTGATTAAATGATGGACTAGTAAAACTGCAAAAAGTACTTTTACTTTTGTGAATTTCTCTAAGGATATCTTTGTTATTTAGATAGTTTGTTTTTTTCATAATTCTCCAATATGAGTTATAATTATAATATACGTAGTTTAAAAAGTCAATAAATACTTTATAAATAAGGAGTTCATAGACAATGACTTTTCCAAAAATAGATACAAGTAGCGTTACAAATGCTGCCGGAAAAGAACCAACAAAATCTTTTTCAGCATATGTAGGCGACGGTGCTGCAGCAATTGGTGGTACTATTTCTAATGCTGGCAAATCAATAAGTGCTGGCATAAGTAGCTCTGGATTTGCAGCCGAAATTAGAAAATTTGGATTACCAATTGGCGGAGAACCTGAACAACCTAGCAATAATGATTCAGCTACTTGGGGAGCAAATGAGAATGAAATTCCAGACTGGAGAGTTAAATTAAGTTTAGCTCCAGGTTATGATAATTCACAGACAGAACCTTTAGTGAATTCTGACAGTGCATTGGTGTTTCCTTTAACGCCTTCTGTAATGTTGAATCATACTGCTTCTTATACTCCGATAAAACCTATACATAGTAATTATCCTTTTTATGCATATCAAAATTCTGCCCTTGAAAATATAACCATTACAGGAGAATTTCCAGTAGAAAACGAAACAGATGGAGAATATTGGATTGCTGCTACTCATTATTTGCGTTCTGTAACAAAAATGGCATATGGAGAAACTGAAAATGTAGGCGCTCCTCCTCCTGTAATTAAATTAAATGGATATGGTGATTACGTATTCAAAGACGTTCCTGTTGTAGTTACAAATTTTAATGTAGAGTTACCTGCAGATATAGATTATATTTTAGTAAAAGGTGTTGTCGGTGGTTTTAAAGGTACTTATGTACCGACTAATAGTACAATTTCAGTAACTTTGATACCTATGTATAGTAGACGACAAGTAAAAAAATTCTCATTACAAGATTTTGTAAAAGGATATTATATAGGCGGCAATATGAAAGGTATGTTATAATGGCAACATATAATAATAATAGCCCTTGGGCAAATACAGAAATAGAAAATAATTTTTATTTAGGTTTATTATCTATACGTTCAGTTCCAGCAGAAGATGACGATGTAACTTATACAGTACAACCACAATATACCCATAGACCAGATTTGTTAGCTTATGATTTATATAATGATACAAATTTATGGTGGGTATTTGCTCAACGTAATATGGATATAATACAAGATCCAATTTATGATCTTGTAGCAGGTTTAGAAATTAAATTACCTAAAGGATCTGCATTGAAAAGAATGTTAGGAACTTAAAAATATGCCCTCAAAACCTACTGTTACAACTCAATCTGATTCTGGAGCAGCATCCGGTACAAGTGATAAAGCAACAGCAAGTCCTGAAAAAAAATCTAATGGGCAGACAAATTTAGCAATACCTTTTTTAAATGAATTAGAAGATTATACAAGTTACAATTACGTTTTTACTTTAAGTTGTTTGGATGATGAGGAGATCGCTGCTCCTCATGACACATATAGGAAAAATGGTCCTAAAATTATTTTGTTAAGGTCGGGCGGAGGCGTTGATGGAGTTGTTACAGAACCTGAAAGTGAAGGAAGTGTTGAATATTTTATAGATAATGTAGAAGTAGATAGTATTATTGCTCCAAATAGGAAATCGAGACACACAAATGCAACTAGAATAAAATTTCAAGTTGTTGAGCCTTATAGTATGGGTATTTTCTTACAAGAATTAAAATTGGCAAGTAAACTTTCAAGGGGTCCACAAGCAAATTATTTAGAAAATGCTTATTTGCTAACAGTAGAATTTAAGGGTTGGGATGATAAAGGAAATTATTTAGAGAAAAAAAATTTAAAAAGACAGTTTCCTTTTAAAATTGTAAACATAAATTTTAATGTTACAGAAGGTGGCAGTGTTTATGACATAGATGCAATTCCTTGGGTAGAGCAAGCAGCAACTGATACTGTACAAGGGTTGAAAACTGACGTAAAGTTGATAGGGTCAACAGTTAAAGAAATGCTGCAAACAGGATTGTACAGTTTATCTACTATATTAAATTCGCGAGAGCAAGAAAAAAGATTAAAAGGAGAAGTTACTACAGCAGATGAATACGTAATTTATTTTCCTAAAGAATCAAAAGATAAAATTTTTACAGGTAGTTTTTCTAATGAAGGTACAAAAAGTGTAGCCGCAAGTATTAGATCTAATTTAGCAGTGACAAAACCTAAATTATGGAAACAATCTATTAGTGGAGTGGCTACAAAACCTGGTTGGTTTGATACAGAGTTAGATGATAAAGACAAAACTATTTTAGGTGTAATGATTAAGAGAAGCAACCTGGGAGAATTTGCAAGATTCAAAGCAGACGAAAGGCGTGCAAATAACATAATTGGTAGAGCAAATATTGTTGATAATATTTTAGATGGTGTAAAGCGACCTTTTAGTAGGCCTAGATTTGTTGAACTAGATGATAAAGATGGTATTTTTGAAAGAAACCAAATACAAGTTGATGACAATGTAACATCATTGACTTTTAAAGCAGGAACTACAATTCAGGAAATTATAGAAGAAGTAATTTTAAGTAGTCATTTTGGTAGAACGGTAGGATCAAGGACACCTGATCAAAATGGTATGATTGATTGGTTCAAGATAGATTTAGAAGTTTATAATTTGAAAGATGAAGCACAAGAGATAAAACAAGGTAGACCGCCAAGATTATATGTTTATAAAGTATTAACTTATAAGACGCATGTCAGTAGATATTCACCAGTCACCCAACCTAGCTTGACTGAAGCATTAAAAGCACAATGTGTAAAAGAATACAATTACATTTACACTGGAAAAAATGATAATATTTTAGATTTTGATATAAATTTTAATAGAGCATATTTTTTAGCAAATACTCCTTTTGCTGGAGCAAATAAAGGAACTAGTTTAGATGCAAATGCTAGTAGAAGGTCGGGCACGGAAGAAATTCCTAAGGCACTTCCTGCTTCTGGCGGAGACAGTGATTCAAAAACAGGAAATACAGTATGGGAAGAAAGTTACAAGCAAGGCTCTGGATTAGTTGGTGGTGGTGGACTTGATAAAGTTACTACATCTGTAGCAAGAGATTTTAATGATGCAATTTTGAATAGTACTGTAGATCTTGTAACAACAAGTTTAACAATTTGGGGTGACCCATATTATATAATAGATAGTGGATTTGGAAATTATTTAAGTGTTCCTAGTGAAGAATTTATAAATCTAAATGCAGATGGCAGTTTAAATCATCATGATAGCGAAGTTCATATTTTGTTAAATTTTAGAACTCCGTTTGATTATCCTCATAATATGACCAATAATAAACTAGATCCTGCAGGATTTATGGATTTTTATCAGGATGGAACTTATAGTCCACAGGCATTTAGCGGAGTGTATCAAGTAACACAAGTTATGAATAGTTTTTCTCAAGGACAATTTACGCAAAGATTGAGTATGATTAGAATAAGGAATCAAGAAAAGACAGATACGAAGAAATCAGGGACAACAGAAGCAGCATTAGCTAGGTCTCTAGAATCTACATCTGAATTCCAACAAAAACAAACCGCAATAAGAGGCAGAGCAGGAGGCGCAAGCGCATAATATGGCATCTACATCAGCTAGAAATCAAACAGGAAGAGGACAAAAACCTACATGGATGACAGGTGTTGGACCATATGTAGGGCGTGTAGTGAATCATCTTGATACTGAATTTATGGGGGCAATAGAAGTAGAAATATTAAAAACAACGGAGGGCGGAAATCCAACGAACAGTAGCGGTTATTACATTCCTTGTACTTATGTAAGTCCTTTTGCTGGGCAAACTCCAAGAAGAGGAGTTGCTGAGAGGTATGGATTTGATTATACACAAAAAAGTTATGGCTTTTGGGGTATTCCGCCAGATATAGATACGAAAGTTTTAGTATTAATGGCAGAGAATAATTTTGGTTTTGGATATTGGATAGGTTGTATTCAAGACAAATTTATGAATTTTATGATGCCTGGTAATGCTACTACCGGCTACAGCACAGATGGTGGAAAATATGATAATAAAATTGTTCCAGTAGGAGAATATAATAAAACAATAGAAAGTGGAAGCGGTAATGATCCTACTCAATACTATAAACCAGTAGATATAGATCATGCTGATGTTTTAGAAAAGCAAGGTTTAACAAAATGGGATGAGAATATAGTAGATCAAACTAGAGGCACAACTACGTCTAGTGCGAGAAGAGAAGTGCCTAGTATGGTTGTTGGGTTAAGTAGTCCAGGACATCCTGATCGTAGAGGACCAATGGTTCCTTATGGTGAAAAATTTGGGCAAACAAATGTGCCTTTTAGTAGATTAGGAGGTACCAGCTTTGTAATGGATGACGGTGATGAAAAAATTCTTAGGAAAAAACCTGCAAATACAGATCCGCCAGAATATGCTTATGTTGAAAAAAGAGAAACAGATGGTGATGTTACATTACCGCATAATGAATTAACAAGATGGAGAACTCGTACTGGTCATCAGATTGTTATGCATAATACAGAAGATTTAATTTATATTATAAATGCTCAAGGCAATGCGTGGATAGAATTAACAAGTAATGGAAAAATTGATATTTACACAGACGATAGTGTAAGTATACATTCTGAAACTGATTTTAATTTAAAAGCAAATCGTGATATAAATTTAGAAGCTTCTGGTAATGTTAATATTAAAGCTAGAGAGCAAATGCGTTTAGAATCTGGTAATGCTACGCATTGGAAAGTAGGAACAGCAGAAGTTAAAAAAGATCCTGCATTAAGACCGGAATTAGGTATTAAGAATGAGGACGGAACGTGGAAGTGGGATAGTTTCGAAGATTTGCCTACTGTTGAACAACCAGGAGATAATTTGTACATTGATGTAAGCAGAGATGTATATTGGAAAGTTGGAACACATCCTAAATTAGGAGATTTTAAATTAGAAGTATCTCAAGACGGACATGCAACATTTGATAGAGATTTCTTTTTGTTAGCAAAAAAGAATATTCATCAGCATTCTAATAAAGCTACATTTCACCAAGCAGATACAACTTTTGATCAAAAATCAGGCAAAGAATTTTATCAATTATCCGGAGCTAATATGCACATTAGAAGTGATAAAGATCTGCGCTGTTATGCAGATGTAAATGCTATTGTTAAAAGTAAAACAAATTTTATAACTGCAATGAATGCTAATCATTTTAAGGCAGCAAATATCAATTTTTTAACTGCAGGAGCGGCAAATGAATATAATGCACCTGTAAATAATATGAGTAAATTGCAATTTTTTGGAAGCGGATCTGCAAAAGGATCAAATGGTGCAACAGCAGATAAGGCAACAGATGCAATAGATGCTTTGTTGCCAGAATGTGCTCATCATACGTATATTCCGATTAGAATTCCTACACACGAACCTTACTATAGTCATGAAAATTTAGAGCCAAAAACTTTCTATCCTGATAAGACTGACAGTACAATTTCTATAAAAGATGATTGTGTGTTTGTTGAAAATTATAAGCAAGAAGAAATAAAACCGCCTATTACATATCAGGGTGGGGCACAAGAAGACACATTTAAGAAAGGAAAATAATGTATAAAAAAACTGCATTATATAAAGAACTTGTTGTCAGAGGCAAAAACATTAATAGGCGTTTTGTCGATGGTATGAAAGTTTATAAAGGCATAAGTTCTGTTAATGTTGAAAATGAAACAACAACTATATATGATCTTGCGTTAATAAAACAAGATATTATTAATCATTTTCATATTAGACAAGGAGAAAAATTATCAGATCCTACATTTGGTACTATTGTATGGGATTTACTTTTTGATCCTTTAACACCTGCTTTGCGAGATTTAATTGTGCAGAATGTAAATGATATTATACAAAGTGATCCTCGAGTCAAAGTAGACAGTATAATTATTGATGAGTATGAAAGTGGTATACAGATTGAATGTAATCTAATATATTTACCTTACAATATACAAGAATCTATGCAATTAAATTTTGATAAAAATGCAGGATTTTTATCTTTATGAGAAATATATGTATTTTATATACAAATAAATATGTAAAAAGGAAAAAAAATGTCTTCTACAGATAGGCAAAATAGATTATTAGTAGCAGAAGATTGGAAACGAATTTATCAATCTTATCAAAAAGCTGATTTCCAAAGTTATGATTTTGAAAATCTCAGACGGGTAATGGTAAATTATTTAAGAGAAAATTATCCTGAAGATTTTAATGATTATATAGAAAGTTCAGAATATATTGCTTTGATTGATTTGATTGCATACTTAGGTCAAAATTTATCTTTTAGAATAGATTTAAATTCTAGAGAAAATTTTCTTGAATTAGCTGAACGTAGAGAAAGTGTTCTTAGATTAGCACGACTACTAAGCTACAGTCCAAAAAGAAATTTAGCTGCAACTGGTTTATTAAAAGTTGTAAGTGTAAGAACTTCACAGTCTACAACTGATAGTAACAATTTAGCATTACAAAATCAAAATATTTTATGGAACGATCCTAGTAATCCTAATTGGTATGAGCAATTTATAACTGTAATGAATGTAGCATTGTTATCTACTGAAAAATTTGGAAAACCTGTAAAAAAAGAAACTATAAGTAATATTTCAACATCTAAATATAGAATCCAAACAAATAACGCTGACAATTTACCTATTTTAAATTTTACTAAAACCGTTGACGGAGCATCTGTAGGTTTTGAAATCGTACCAACTGACTTTGATAGTGTAATTAAAGAAGAAGTTCCGTTGCCAGGCCAGGCATTTTCATTAATCTATAGAGAAGACGGAATAGGACCTGCAAGCAACAATACAGGATTTTTTGTTTTGTTTAAGCAAGGATCAATTGATTACGGAGATTTTGAAATTACAAATCCTAGTGCAAATCAACTAGTAACAATTGATGCAATTAATATAAACAACGACGATGTATGGTTATATAAATTAGATGATAACGGAAATCCAAGTGAATTATGGACGAAAGTCGAAGCGGTAGAAGGTAATAATGTTATCTATAATACTGTAGATAAAAATATTAAAACAATATATAGCGTACTAACTCGTATAAATGATAGAATTACTTTGATATTTTCAGATGGTGTTTTTGGCGAGTTACCAAAAGGAAATTTTAGAGTTTATTATCGTACAAGTAGAAATGTAAGCTCTACAATAACACCAAGAGATATGTTAGGAATAAGCTTAGATCTTGAATATATAAGTGCTCAAAATAAAATAGAAACGTTATCTTTAGTATTAGAATTACAATACACAGTAGATAATGCAAGTAGTACAGAAGATAATGAAACTATAAGAAAATTAGCACCTATGAGCTACTATACGCAAAATAGATTAGTTAATGCTGAAGATTATCAAATCGGACCATTGTTATCGAGTAATGAAATTATAAAAAGTAAGAGCGTAAATAGAATTTCTAGTGGAATATCTAGGTATTTTGATTTAAATGATGCATCTGGAAGATACAGTAAAACAAATTTATATGGAACAGACGGGGTTTTGTTCCTAGAACAATATACAAAAAAGTTAAGTTTTGATTTCGAAACTTTGACTGACATTGAAACAGTTTTATTTAATGTAGTAGATCCTATTGTGCAAAGCACTGCTGTTAAAAATTATTATTATTCTAATGTAACTAGAATTCCATATGTAGATCAGGGTATTAGGTGGGTAAGTATTACAGATGATACTAATTATAATACCGGATATTTGCAAAATGAAAATGGAATTATACAAGTGTTAGGAACTGCAACTACATCAATATTAAAATTTATTACAACTAACACAATGATAAAATTTTCTGCACCTGAAGGTTATCATTTTACAGCCGATAGAGAGCTAGCAGCTGGACCAGCTATAGAAAAAGGATCGGTACTATATTATTGGGTTAAGGTTGTAACTACATATAATGACGGAACACAAATTTTAGAAGATGGTAGGGGACCTGTAGTTTTTGCAGATAAAATACCTACTGGTGCATTATTAGCAGAAATTAGACCTTTTTTATCTAAAACAATATCAGATGATGTAAAAGTAAATTTAATTGATTTAATTTTTTCATATAAACAATTTGGACTACGCTATAATCGTAATGTAGAAAGGTGGGATATAATTTTAGAAGAAAATTTAGATGTAACTAGTCCTTTTGGTATTGGTAAAGAAGGAGACACAACAGCTCAACAATTAGATGCAAGTTGGCTTTTAAAATTTACAACAAACAAAGAATCTTACATTATTGAATATAGGGCTTTGAGATATGTTTTTGAAAGCGCAAATGAAGTTAAATTTTATTTTGACGAAAGCGATAAAATATATGATGCAGTGACTGGAAAAATAGTAAAAGATAAAATTTCGATATTATCTATTAACCAAAAACCTGCAACAGAACAGGATGCAGGCCTAGAAAATTTTACAAAAGATTTTGATTGGGCTATTACAAATACATATAGAGACCCATTAGGATATATCACAAGTAAAAAAGTTGAAGTTGATTTTTTTGATAGCGACGACGATGGTATTTCTGATGATGAAGAGTTGTTTGAAGAAATTGTAAAACCCAATAATTTATCTCTCACTAAGTATGTTTTTTTTAAAAAAACATTATCAATAAATGGTGTAGAAACATTTGTTTATACCTCAAATAATGACTTAAATATTATTGTTCGTACTAGTTTAACTGATATAGGACCGCTAAGTCAATACCAAAATAATCAAATTTTATACTTTGTTGCAGAAGATATTTTTCAAATTTTCAATAAATCTAATAATTTATTAACTATAACAACAGATTATAAGGCTGCTTTAGGTAGAGATAAATTACAATTTAGATATATTCACGCAGCAGACGAAGATAATAGGATTGACCCAAGTATTTCTAATATTATTGATGTTTACGTTTTAACAAGAGAATATGATTTAGCTTTTAGAGAATATTTAAATAATGTTAAATCTACTAAACCATTGCCTTTATCATCTGATACATTATTTTTAAATTATGGCGGACCATTAGAAAAAATAAAATCATTGACTGATGAAATAATCTATCATCCTGCAAAGTATAGAATTATATTTGGTGAAAAAGCTGATGCAGCTTTGCAAGCAAAGATAAAAATTATTAAAAATGCTGATATATACACAAATGATAATGATATAAAAGCATCTGTGATACAATATATTAATCAATTTTTTAGTTTAAATAATTGGGATTTTGGAGATACTTTTTATATGTCTGAAATGGCTGCATATATAATGCAGGAAATGTCTCCAAATATAGTTAGCATTTTGTTAGTACCATTACAAGCAAATCAAAGTTTTGGAAGTTTATACGAAATACGAGCAGAAGATGACGAAATTTTAGTCAGTGGTGCAACAGTTAACGATATAGAAATAATAGACGAAATTACTGCAGAAGAAATAAAATCAACAGGTGCCGTATTAACATCTGTTACATCTAGCACAACTGGTATACAATCAACATAAAGGAAAATGTAAATGGCTTTTGAAAATAACCAAACTGAACCAAATTTGCCTATTGGAGACAATGATAAAAGAGAATCTGTAAACCATTTACCTAAATATTTTAGAACAAATTTTAATAAAAAATTTTTAAGTTCTACATTAGATCAAATGATACAACCTGGTGTAGTTGAAAATGTAAATGGATTTGTAGGCCGAAAAAATGCAAAAGCATTTGATTATGCAAAAGATATTTACATAGAAGAAAACAATGTAGATAGAGAAAATTATCAATTAGAACCTGCAACATTAATTAAAGATAATTTAGGTAATGTTTCTTATTATGCTGATTATAATGATTTTATTAATAATATTAAAATAAGGAAAGGAAATTATAAAAATCATAATTCTATTAATTCTAGTGAAACTTATGCGTGGGATCCGCATATAGATTGGGACAAATTCATCAATTTTAGAGAATATTATTGGTTATCTAATGGACCTCAAACCGTTACAGTTGTTGGGCAAAGTAAAGAAGTACAAAGCACTTACAGTATTCAACTTAAAGACAATATAGATAATGTTACGTATCTATTTACACCAGACGGATTATCAAATAATCCAACTATTACTTTATATAGAGGTCAAACTTATCAGTTTAAAGTTAATGTACCTAGTTATCCTATTACATTCGCAACAAGAATAACATTTACACCAGGTAGAGAGTATGGTGATCCTGTAACAAATACTTCGTTAGTATTTGATAATGGTATTACAAAATTTGATACAGATGGAAATATTATTGAAGATGTATTTTTAGAAGAAGGTGTAATAGAATTTGTAGTTCCAGAAACAGCGCCGGATACTCTTTTTTACATATCTAAAGACGATCCTAATTTGTCAGGAATAATTAAAATTTTTGATATTTTAGAAAATACTGAAATAAACGTAGAAAATGAAATAATAGGAAAAGCTACATATACAACAAGTGCAAATTTTGCTTTGTCTAATGGTATGAAAATTAACTTTGCTGGCACCGTTTTTCCTGAAAAATATAGCCAAGGAGAATGGTATGTTGAAGGAGTTGGAGAGCAAATTAAATTAATTAGCAGTGATAATTTAAGCCTATCTAGTTTATTTGTTAATGATATTGAGGTAGAATTTGATGATAATGGATTTGATCAATTACCATTTAGTGAGGCGCTTGGTTATCCTTTACAAAAAGATTATATTACTATAAACAGAGCAAGTAATGACGGAAATTTATGGAGTAAATATAACCGTTGGTTTCATATTGATGTTATTGAAAAATCTTTAGAATTAAATGGACAAAATTCGTCTATAGATGTAAACTTGCGGGCAAGTAGACCTATTATAGAATTTGAATCAAATATTAAATTGTATAACTTTGGTACAGAAATAAAAGATAATGTTGATTTAGTAGATAATTTTACAAAGGATGCATTTAGCATTATAGAAGGCAGTATAGGATATAATATAGATGGGGTTGATTTGACAGAAGGTATGCGTATCTTATTTTTAGCAGATCCGGATGTTTTAGTAAATGGACGCATATTTAAGGTTAAATTTATTACATTCCAAAATACTCGGCAAATAAGCTTAGTTGAAGAAGAAGATTCATTGCCGTTAATAAATCAAAATGTTTTAGTAACTAACGGTAATGTTTATAAAGGAAAATATTTATTTTATAATGGAATAGATTGGGTAATAGCACAAGATAAAGTAAATGTCAATCAGCCTCCACTTTTTGACATGTTTGATAATAACGATATATGGTTAAAAGATAATAATACATATTCCTTTAGTCAATTTAATGGTACTAAAATTTTCTCATATAAAATAGGTGAGGGTATTGTTGATGACGAATTAGGATTTGCATTAGAGTACAAAAATATTATTAATAGTGGAGATATAATATTTGAATTTAATTTGTTAAACGATATATTTACTTACAATTTAGATAATACAGTAACGCAATATAAAACTGATATAGCTTTTTTACGGAAATATATCGATAGAGAAACATATAGTAATATAAATGGTTGGACAGCAGCAGGAAAAGGTAAACAAACTGTAATTAGATTATATGTTAGTAATGGTTTAGAAAAAGTTTTTGCTTTGGATATGTATGATGATAATACATTTATAAATGATTTATGGTTAAGAGTTTATGTAGAAAATCAGCTTAAAAAGGTAGATATTCATTATAAATTAATTATGGATGTAAATGGCAAACATTATATAGAGTTTTTTGATACAATTGAAAAAAACTCTTCAATAACAATAAAAACTCGGTCAAAAAAAGAAAAAAATGAAAAAGGATTTTATGAAATTCCTGCTAGTTTAGAAAAAAATCCTTTAAATGAAAATTTGAATGAATTTACGTTTGGAGAAGTTTTAGATCATGTCTTTACAATTGTAGAAGAAACATCTGATATAATAGGATCATTTCCAGGAAACAGTAATTTAAGAGATGTAGGAAATGTATCCAGTTTTGGTAAAAAGTTTTTGAAACATTCTTCTTTATATAATCTATATAGTTATCATTTATTAGATGAAAAGGCAAATATACAAAATTCAATTTCGTTTGCTGGTAAAGAATATAGTAAGTTTAAACGGAAGTTTATAGATTATGCTACAAATAGTGGGTTTTCCGGATATGATAAACAGCATGTAGATAGAATAATATCAGAAATAAACAAAGATGCGAACGAATCTATGCCATTTTATTTTTCTGATATGGTTCCAAATGGAGGTCAACTTACAAATTCTTATAAAATTATTGATACAGATGAACAGTATTTTGCTTTAAGTAAAGTTTTTGATATTAATACACCTAGTTATAGAGCTGTAAATGTTTACAGAAACAATAAGCAGTTGATTTACAAAAAAGATTATGATTTTAATGACGAAGGATTTGTAAGAATTTTTGGTTTTAAAAATGTAGATGATGTAATTGACATATATGAATTTGAAAGTACTAAGGCAAACTTTATTCCTCCTACTCCGACAAAATTAGGACTATTTCCTAAATATGAACCAGAGTTCTATATTGATACTACTACCCAAGTGACACCATCTATAGATAATGGACCATTTAAAATTTATGGATTAGAAGTACTTGAGCCGATTTCCGATAACAAATTAGGATGGTTTTATCCATTGTTTAAAACATACGAAGAAGCAAGAGATTACGATATTAGTTTGGGAGGTACTGGAGAATTTACTATACACAAATTTAACGGTCTAGAAACAGTTTTTTATATGCCAATTAATGATAGGAATATTGCAGCTCAAGATACAACAATTTATGATGAATGGTTGCAAGGACAAGCTGTTATTCAAGGACATGACGGCAGTTTGCAACCGGTATTTAAGGACTATAGAGATAATTTAATTTTAGAATTAGAAAAAAGAATTTATAATAATTTAAAAGTTGAGTATGATAATAGTCTTTTTAATATTCATGATATTATAAGTGGTGCATATAGGAAAACAGATACTCCTATAGAATTTTTAAACAATGTGTTAATTAAAGATTTTATCGATTGGACCACGTTTGTAAATGTCGAATATGCACCGCATAGATATTTTGATAGATTAAATTCTTTTACATATAATTTTTCTAAAAGTATATTAACTGATGGTTCAAAATCTCCAGGTTGGTGGAGAGAAATATACAAATATTTGTATGATACCGATAGACCGCACACTCATCCTTGGGAAATGCTAGGATTTAGCGTAAAACCTAATTGGTGGGATGATGAATATGGAAAAGGACCTTACACAAAAAACAATTTACATTTATGGTCAGATTTAGAAAATGGAATTATACGACAACCTAATTTTAAAATTGATAAAAAATATGTTAGGCCTTATTTAAACAAAATGATACCCGTGGATGATCATGGAGAATTATTAAGTCCTACGTTTAGTAATGCTGTATCTGTGTATAATCCAAATTATATAGAAGACAGTTTTAAATTTGGTGATGGGGGACCTGTTGAAAGTGCTTGGAAAAAAACAAGTCTCTATAGGTTTAGTTTGATTGCAGCAATTGTTGTTAACAAGCCTGCGTATAGTTTTGCAACTGGATTTGATAGGATAAGGCAAATTAGGAGTAATTCTGGACAAATAATTTATAAAGATACTAACAATCATATACAAATTAATAGATTAGTTTTTCCTAGCACGTTTAATGATACAGAGGATGTTATTACCGCAGGATTATTAAATTACATAGTAGAATATCAAAATACTGCTTTTTTAAATTTTTATAAAGAATACAAAGAAAATGTTGCAAAAATTAACAATCAGTTAAGTTTTAAAGTAGGCGGGTTCACAGACAAATCTAAATTTAAATTAATTTTAGATAGTAGGACACCGCTAAATCAGGGTAATGTGTTTATTCCTGAAGAAAATTATCAAATCTTCCTAAACTCAAGTTTTAATATTGAAGAAATTATTTATAGTGGTGTAATAATAGAAAAACAACCAGAAGGTTTTTACGTTAGAGGTTATGATAGATTATTAAACAAATTTCCATATTATAAAGCAATACCTAAAGATTCCGACACAGTTATTAATATAGGAGGTGTAAGCGAATCTTTCTTAACGTGGGAAGCTAATAAAACATATAGTCAAGATTCTATTGTAAGAGTAGTAGATAAATTTTATAGGACTAAAGTAACGCATGTAAGTGAAAACTCGTTTGATAATAGTAAATTTGTCTCGCTTCCTAGCTTGCCATTAACAGGGGGTGTTGATTTAAAAAATAGAGTAACGTTTGAAAAAGTTATTAGTTATTTAGATTATGGTACTTTATTTAAAAATTATCAAAATGTTGTAGATTTTTTATTAGGTTATGGACAATATTTAGAAAGCATTGGTTTTACTTTTGATAGATTTGTTGAAAACCAATATGAAGTAGCAGATTGGTTATTTTCTGCAAAACAATTTTGTTTTTGGGTAACGCAGAGTTGGAAAGCTGGCGCAATTTTAACTTTAAGTCCCGGAGCTGAAAAAATAAACTATACAAATCCTTTTGCAATTGTTGGCGATACATTAAATTCGTCACAAGGGTATAGTATATTACAAGCAGACGGAACTATAATCAATAAGAATAACTTAAGATTCTTTAGAGATAATAGCAATAATTTTAGTGTGCAGCCAGCAAACGTTGATGCAGGGATATATTTAATAAGATTACCACTGATTACTAAAGAACACGTTGTTTTAATTGACGATGAAACAGTGTTTAATGATACAATTTTTGACAAAACTCCTGGATATAGGCAAGAGCGGATAAAAGTTTTAGGATATAGAACTGCAAATTGGGCAGGAGGATTAAATATTCCTGGATTTTTTTACGATGATGCTGTAGCAAAAGAATGGATGCAATGGGAAGATTATACTGCTGGAGATTTAATTAAATATAAAGAATTTTATTATATAGCTACGAATAAAATAAATGGTAAAGAATTTTTTGATTACAAAGAATGGAGGCAATTAGATAAAGCTCCAGAAATAAATTTGTATCCTAATTTTGATTATAAGGCAGAACAATTTAAAGATTTTTATGATTTAGACAGTGATAATTTAGACATAGAGCAACAAAAATTAGCGCAGCATTTAATAGGATATCAAAAGAGAAACTTTTTAGAAAATATCATTAATAATGATGTAAGCCAATACAAATTTTATCAAGGATATATTCAGGAAAAAGGTACAAAAAATTCACTTACAAAATTATTTGATGTATTAGCAAGCGCAGAAAAAGATAGCTTAGAATTTTATGAAGAATGGGCAGTAAGAACAGGTGTTTACGGCGGAGTAACAGCATTTGACGAAGTTGATTATGTATTAGAAGATAAAGTTTTTAAGTTAAATCCACAACCTATTTTATTAACTGATAGTATAGCAGCCAATGAAACTGACTTAATATATAGAATAAAAAGTTACGAAACTTACGTCAAGCCAAATAATTATACTCATAAACCTTTTCCAATAAAAGAACAATTAATAAATTATTTTCCTACTGCAGGTAATGTTATTCCTACAGAAGTAGAAAAAATTATTACAAAGTTTGATGATATACTTACCCAAGATATAGAAAATTATAATTATAATGATTATGTATGGGTAGGAGATGTTAACAAAAGTTGGAACGTTTTTAGATATAAAAATTATTTCTCTAAGATTGTTTCAATTGATATAGGAGAGAATGCTCAAGAATTTTTTGTAAAGTTAGATAAAATTGACAATACAATCCAAGTAAATGACATAATTGGTATAAAAGATGTTATCCTATTACAGTCACAAGAGGGAGATTCTAGCGTTCAAACAGTGTTTAATAATATAAATGATGTTAAAGGATTTTTTGTAGTATCTAGAATAATTCAAAATAAAATTTTCTGTATAGCAGAACCTGCGTTGTTTTCTACACTACAAAATATAGATTTATTAGAATGTAAAGGAACATTAACATATTTTGTAAAGGCAAGAGCAAATGATGTTCAAGATTTGAAAATAATTGTTGATAAAGATCCAGACGAAAACGCTACGATATGGTTAGATGGAGATGAAGAAAATAATTGGAAAGTAATGAAAACTGGATCTTTATTTAATAAAAAATATCAAATACTAAATCCTACTGCTCTTGATACAAATTATGGGCAGAGTTTTGCAGTAGATAGCAGGAACACATACTTGGCAGTTGGATCGCCTGACGATGGCAACGGAAAAGTTTATGTTTATAGCAGAGCTTCGATAGATAAAGAATGGAAAATTTTAAAAATATTAGAACCCCATGATACAGATATAAATTCTAAATTTGGTTATAGCATAGATATTACAGATGATGGTAGATTTTTGTTTGTAGGAGCACCAAATAGTTCTAATCTAAAAACAAAAATTCAAGGAGATTTTAGTGAAAATAATCAATATACTGCTGGAGACATTGTAAAATATAATGGATTGTACTACCAAGCATTAATAACAATACTACCTGCAGCTGATGCACAGATATTTGAAGCTTTTTTCAACCCGTCAGAATTTTTGTTACAAAATAATCTAAATGATGAAAATGCAAATTTGATACCTAGGATGCTTACAGGTGATTATCCTACTCTTGTAAGAACAGGTAGTGCGTCAATTACTACTGATCATATTTTGCTAAGAGTTGGTTTAGAATTGTATAATGGAGTTGCAGAAAACGATGAAATTATACTCAAATGGAATAAATTTACAAATGCTAATCAAACGCAACTAAATTTAATAGAAACCGAACCGTTTGATGGAAATATAAGATTTGTAAATGATCCTAATTTAAAAATGAGTGATGTTTTAACGCGAAAACATGTCATTCAAAACAAAGTAGAGCATATAATCACAATTAATAATGCACAAGTTACTCCTAAATTAGGAGATACTGTTTTAACTGCAACCGCTGTAGGACAAATTGTTTACATTTATAGAGAAGATAGTGCAGTTAATAATTACATAATTTATATTAATAATGTCAAAGGAGAATTACAAGAAACAGCAGATCTTTATATAAGCGAAATTTTGGTAGGAGATTATACTATAGTATCGCCTGTTGATACTTATTTTGATGGTATGCTAATGATTCAAATTGAACCATACTATTTACCGTATAATACAACAGATTTTGGTGCAGGCTTAGTTATTCAGGAAGTTATAACAGATAGCTCTGTTTCAAATATGTTTTATTATAATATATTAGATTATACAATTTCAGAAAATGATACTGTACCTAGCTTAATTAGAGCATTTAGTTATAATGGTTTAAATTTAGATGCTACTGCAGAAGTATATAGATCTATGTCTTATTATGCTTTACGATTGCCTAAAATTGCAAGTGATAACTTAGTTGCTGGAACTGAAGTATCTCTTTATACTAATCAATTAAAAAAGACAGTTTCTAAATTAAGGGTAAGAAATACAAGATTTGTATTGCCTCCGGAAGTTGTTGCAGGAGAAATTATCAAACAAAGAAATACAGATGCAACTGCAACAGTTTACAGTTCATCTGTTGTAATAGAAGAAAATAATATTGATCCAACAAGACCAATTTACATAATTGAAATACAATTTTACAGTGCGAATTATGATGGTGCTGCTTTTAATTTTGTTGATGAAATATTCGGCTCAATTAGCGGAGAAATATTTGCTCGGCCGGTAGGAATAATTCAAGATATTTACACTTCTATAGAAAAAATAGGTTTTGAATCTCAATCTGCAATTAACGACAATAATAATGGAACAGAAATTTGGAACTTATGGGACGGATATATAAATTACTCAGAAAACAGATACAGCGACGAAGGTTATCCTTATGTGCCAATTGGAAAATATTATGAAGATCCTCTATCACCTACATTATTAAAAACAGATCCAGGTAGGACTGGTCAAATTATACGTGAAAAAGGTACATTAAATACTGCAGAAGTTATGTATGTGCAACGGAACACACCGACTAATTTAACTATATACGTAGATAATGTTTTAGGAAATTGGTCGCAAGGATTGAATTTTATTGTTGATGGTGAAACACAAGAATCACAAATAGAAATGTTACCCTATGCCGGTGGAATAGATTTGTTTGGCAGGCCTAATATATATACAGTGGTAAGAGAAATTGGAATCACTAACACTACATCAATAGGATATGGCGATATAGGAAAACTTGCAGTCTTTAAACATTCTTTAACTTTACCTATAATTGTTGATCAAGAAACTGGTATACAAATAAACGAATTAGTTGGACAGGAATATATCGTTTACAAGAAAGAAATAGTAGAAGGATTGCCTCGAATTGCAGAAATTCCGTCTAGTGTAAGTAGGGTTTGGCAAGAAGTTAACGATTTACCTATAGACAATATAGGTGGTTCGCCGAGCGAGTACTCTAAAGAAGGTAGCGTTTACATTTATGAAAGATTTGGAACAAATTTTGTACAAATAAAACAAATGTTGTCCACATTGCGGAAAGACAATCACCGATTTGGTATACAAGTAAAATGTTTAAAATTGCAAAATGAATACAGAGGTTATGTTGTTTCTGCAGACAGTGACAATGATATAAGTTATCCGGGTAATTTACATTTATTAAAGTATACAGAAGATGGTGAATATTATTGGAATTTAGCAAAGAGTAAACAATATAAAGGGTTATTTAATGATCAATCATACTACTTTACAGGAAATATAGTTTATTTTTATGATCTAGCACATACATTCTGGGTGGCAAGAACAAGTATAATTCCAGGATCCTGGAATCAAGAGTTATGGTCGCCAGTGACTGAATTAATTGATTATACTGGTATTTTGCCTAATTCAAATAATTTAAGTATGATTTCTGATTCTGCAGAAATAAGCACATTGCCTAATGAAAATTTATATGATTTTGCAACTACATTTACTACTAGTAATGATGGAGAGGTAATAGCAATTAAAGTGTATTATGACAGTTTTGATGCAATTGCTATATATAGAAAACAAGATGGGTTTTATCGTTGGATGCAAAATATAAATGCTCCCAAACCAAATATAGATTTTGGTAAAAGTATTAGTTTGAATAACGACGGAACAATTTTGGTTGTTGGTAGTCCTAAAGAAACAATACAAAATAAAGAGGAAGGAGTAGTTTACATTTATAACCAAATCAACGGAAATTTTGAATTAAAGGCTATTTTAGAATCTCCATTTGCTCATCCATTAGGGATGTTTGGCGAGAAAGTATTAATCGATGACAATATTTTAGTTGTAACATCTAAAAATGGAGAAACTACAACTAAAACTACATTTGATAAATCAGATACCATATTTGACGAAAATTTTACTACATTTAAATTTACTAACGAAAATGTAGGGTCTGTAAACATTTTCCATTTGCTAGATGGGTATTTTATATATAGACATAAAATAGCCTATACAGAGCTTGGTAAAAAATTACATAACAATATGATACTTAGATTAAAGAAAAATAATATATATATGGGCATTCCTAGTTATATGGATTATGGTCAAATTGTAGAATATGGAAAAGGAAATACTCCATTATGGAATGTAGAAAGAGAAAATAAAAATGTTGTTGATCTAAATAAAATTAAAAAAGTATTTCTGTATGATAAAAAATCAAAAAATCTTATAGAAAATTTAGATTACATAGATCCATTACAAGGAAAAATTGCAGGAATAGCAGAACAAAATTTGTCATATAAATTAAAGTATGATCCTGCAATATACACAGTTGGATCAAGCAGTGTAGAAGTAATAGTAAACGAAAATTCAGCATGGGGAAAAGAAAATGTAGGAAAACTTTGGTGGGATATTAGTAAAATAAAATATTACTATCCTTATCAAAGTGATATTAGCTTTTCAACTAACGTCTGGACAAAGTTATGGCCAACTAGCAGTGTAGATGTTTATGAATGGGTAGCTTCAGATTTGTTACCTAGTCAATGGGATGCTTTGTCGTCAACTAGTGAAGGATTTAGTCAAGGTATAACAGGGTTGTCAAAATATGGCGATAATGCATATGTGAAGAAAAAAGTGTATAATAGTTTTACAGGAAAATTATCTACTGTTTATTATTATTGGGTAAAAGGTATTACGAGCATACCAAATTTAGATAACAGAAATTTAAATTCATTAAAAGTTTCAAACTTAATTAGAGATCCAAGAAATGAAGGCTATCCGTTTGTAGCATTTATAAATGAAAATGAATTTTCTTTGTTTAATTGTGAAAAATATCTTAAAAATGATGATACTGTAATTTCAATACAGTATTATAATGATGATAATAGCGAAGTTAATAATGTTCATTATCAATATAAGATTATAACTGATGGTCTTGAAACAAGTTTACCTACATCGGCGATTGAGACTAAATGGGTCGATAGTTTAGTAGGTTACGATGCCTATGGTAGGACAGTACCAGATCCTAGTTTAAGTGAAAAATACAAATATGGAAATTTAAATGAACCACGACAAGGTTGGTTTGTTAATAAACAAGAAGCGTTAAAACAATACATAGAGCGTGTTAATAGAGTATTGTTAAAACAATTAATTGTAGGAAACAAAAACCTTGACGCATTATATTCCCAAGATAACTATCCTTCTGAAATTCTTAATTATTATGATTTAGTAGTTGATAATAAAGTTGAACTTGACAATTATGGCATAGCAAAGGCCGCACAAGCAGAAATTGTTTTAGAAATTGAAAACGGTAAAGTTACAGGTGTTGTTGTTATAAATCCTGGCAGAGGTTATCTAAAAACACCAACTTATACTGTTATAGGAAAAGGTACAGGACTTGAATTAGAATTTGTACTTTCTTCAACTGGAAGTATATCTAGTGTAGTAATACTTAATCCAGGTAAAAATTATAATAAGTCTTCGTATGTAATAATTAGGAAATTTACTGCCCTTGTGTTATCAGATGAAACAATATTTGGTAAATGGTCATTATATGAAAGAGATTACACAGCTAATTCTTGGTCTAGAATACAAAGTCAAGGCTTTAATTGCTCTCTTTACTGGGATTTTATTGATTGGTATATGGAAGGTTATAACGTTAATACTAAGATCGATCATATTGTAGATTATTCATACCAAATTTTTGATATTAATGATAGCATAGGAGAAATAGTAAAAATACAAAATATTGGTAACAGTGGGTGGTTATTATTAGAAAAAATTAATAATTTAGAAAACGTAGATTACACTATTAATTATAAAACAATTGGTAGGCAAAATGGCACAATATATTTCTTACCAAATTTATATGATCCATATGCAGCTTTTGTAAATTTTGATCTTATAAGTTATGATAGTAATTTTTATGATAGTATACCTAGTGAAGAAATAAGGATTATTGCCAATGCGATTAAGAATGATATATTTACAGGAGATCTAGCCTATGAATATAATCAATTGTTTATAAGCACATTAAAATATGTTTTGCAGGAGCAAAAAAATATTGATTGGGTATTTAAAACTAATTTTCTTAAGATAAAACACAATGTAGGTACTTTACGGCAAGATGTAACATTTAACAATGATAATTTGCCTAGTTACGAAGCTTATGTAAAAGAAGTGAAACCTTTCAAAGTTAAAATTAGAGAATATTTAAGTGCTTACGAAAAAATTGAAGAATCTAGATCTTTAACAAGTGATTTTGATTTGCCTCCTAGTTATAATACAATATATAACAAAATATTACCGCAACAAGTTATAGCTTTAGGAGATCAATTAATTGGAGAAGAAAATTTACAAGAATATCCTTATAAATTTTGGTTAGATAATTTTAGTTATGAAATAATTGGTGTAGAGATAGCAGATGGCGGAAAAGGTTATACCTGGCCTCCAGTCTTAAAATTTGAAGGAGGAGGTGGATCGGGTGCAAGTGCTATTTGTCAAATTGGAGATGATGGCAGTATTGTTTCGGTAAATGTTACAAATGGTGGAAAAGGTTATATCTCTACGCCAAACATTTTTATTAATGGATCTTTAAATGAAGATGGGTATGATGCAAGGTTAAGTGTAATAGTTGGTAATAGTAAAAGTAGAAGTTTAAAAACAGCAATAAAAATAGATAGAATAACAAGCGAATCTGTTATATCTGTATTAGCAACAGAAGAACAGTTTGTTGGATCAGGATCTAAATATGTGTTTGATTTAACCTGGCCTATTACATATGATAGAAGAAAAATACAAGTTTCAATAAACAGTAATATTTTATTATTTTCTGAGTATACATATGAAAATGTTTTAGATTCAAGCAAAGGTTATGATAGATATTTTGGAAGAGTAATTTTAACTTTACCTGCAGAAAATTTTGCTAATATCATTATTAATTACGAAAAAAATCAAAGTTTATTAACTGCTCAAGACAGGATTCAGTTATTTTATTTGCCTAATGTTGGACAATTTGGAAATGATTTAGCACAATTAATGGAAGGAGTAGATTATAGCGGAGTTGAAGTAA